>BNJU01002829.1_pt1 | contig 188255 bp, 227 predicted proteins | sample 8539281 | NCBI WGS metagenome assembly BNJU01 (sample SAMD00202456, study PRJDB9452) | human saliva metagenome | isolation source: human saliva | place: Japan | reverse complement strand
GAATAAATATATTGCAAAGTTTTATTAGAACGGAGTTATAGGAATTGTAGTTTTTGTGGTTAATGTAAAATAAATTCACAACATGCTTTTTAAAATGATGCTCTTTAGCTTCTTAAAGACGCCTAATTGACTTGCAAAAGATTCTTTTGAGGTCTTACTAACGTCCTTTTTGAGTCCAATTACACACTTTTTACTTTTATGCGTGCAAAGTATTTTGATTTCTGTTAGTTACAATGACTATGCCTAAATTTTACTTCACACTGTTTATTGTTACTGAATTGGTTTACACATTTTTACTTGCTTCCTGAACAGCTTTACACCCCCATGGAAACTTTTTACTGATTGCTTTACATAGTCAGCAAACTTTGACAATGAAGTCCGAACGTGTGTAGCATATGTTCAAAGTTAATATTTTTCCTTCAACTTACAAAAATTTAATACCATGAAAAGCATAGAGAGCTCCTTATGCCGCATTGCAGTGCCTTTCTCTCTATTTGTCTTGGCGTAAGCACGTTGCTCATATGGGAGGTCTCTTATTGTTGTAGAAGTCTATGATACCAGCAATGATGCATCGTATCATCGAGGTTCTTCGGTCGTTTCATGTGGTAGAGCCACCTTGCTGTTATTCCGTTCACTCTTCGGCGATTGCATTATCTGCTAGGGTTGTAATCCTCAGTCATGCTTATGCACGAGTGTATACTCTCCAGCCTTACACGTAGGCGTTGCTGCAGTGTGAACCCCACGATCAGAGTGGTGCGTCATCAGCGAGAGATCCATACCCGTGACTGTTCTATTGCCATGTCAAGGGCAGCAGCGTATTGACAGCCTGCAGACTGTCAGAAAGCTCCATCCGATTATCTCATGAGTGAACGCATCGGTTATGAGGTGAAGATAGACCACACCATCCTCAGTATCTATATACGTGATGTCTGCTACCCAGAGCTGTGGGACGTGTGAGAACCATTCCTTTTGCTGCGTTCTTATACTTTCGAAATAGCAGATTGGAGTTCGTGGTGGCGACATCTGGGTGGCTTGAGCATAAGGTGATGCTGTGCATTAGCTGGTAGAACCTGTCGCGCCCAAGCATTAAGCCAGGATAGATATCCATAAGCATGTGCAAAAGTTTCTGTGCACCCATACGAGGAGCATCTGCACGAACATCCATAACGGCACGTACGACAATTTCTCTCGGGTAAGCTTACAGGCGTTCTCTCTCTTTACTCACAGAGTAATAGCCTTCACGAGTCTTTGCCAAACAGTCCACTCAGCAGCCCAATTGATAAACCAGGGTTGCTGACTCGAAGGCTGTCTACTGCTTGGCGCCAGCTTTTTAGCAAATCTCTGTGCTCCTTACTGCTCATCTCTGTGACCTTCATCAACCCTTGATTGCGAAGTTCAGACACTCCAAAGCTTTCTTTCAAATTGGATACTTGTGCTTCAAGCTCTTCCTCACGGGTTAGAGGGGCTTTTCCACATCTTTCTTACTACGCATAGATTTTACTTTAGTAATAATATCATGCGACAAAGCTATTTCTCATCTAAAGCATACTTCTTTTGCCCATTGATAAAAGCTGGCACTACAAATGTCGTAATGGCACAGATGAAATTAATTGACACATCGGACGAGTAATACTCACGAAGCTAAAAGTGAGAATAAAAGTCCTCACTGAATCTTCTGCGTGCTCAGAATGTTTACTTCCATTTTGAATTTTTAAATGTTAAATGATGTGAAGTAAATCTGGTATAAGACAGGTAGTGAAAGGGATGATTTTTGACCTTTTAGAGAGATTTTAACGATTTTGTGTCAATATTTTTCACAACCAGCGAGGCTTGTGTTTTTAGAGAATTAGCAGAAAAAGCGGTATAAAAGACATCGCAAAGTTTGTCTTATACCGCTTTGTAAGATGATTATACCAATGTTTCGTTAGGAAAAGGCATGTCCTTTTCTAACGATTTTCACGATTACAGAATATCGTTTGGTATAGCTTGATTTATGTGCTGGGAGAGCTTACTTCTCGCAGCTGCAGCCCGTCCAAGGCTTTAGCTCTTTGAAGAAGTCGTGACCCTTTATCGTCAACAAGGATGAAGGCAGGAAGTCCTCAACGGTAATCTTCCAAACAGCTTCCATACCCAATTCAGGATACTCTACGCACTCGATACTCTTTGATGCTGCTCTGTGAGAGAACGGCAGCACACCACCGATAGTACCGAGGTGAAACCACCATGTTTCTGGCAGGCATCTGTCACAGCCTGTGTACGGTTACCCTTAGCAATCATCACGAGTGAACCACCATGCTCTTGGAACTCGTCAACGTATGGGTCCACACGGTTGGCAGTGGTAGGTCCCATTGAACCATGGGTAGCCCTCTGGAGTCTTGGCTGGTCCTGCACTAGAGGACAGGGTACTCTTGATGTAATCAGGCAATTCCTCGCCAGCATCCAAACGCGTGCCTTGAGCTTAGCGTGAGCAATGTCACGTGCCACGATGATAGTACCCTTTGAGGTTAACACGTGTTGAAACAGGATACTTTGTCAGTTCAGCACGAACAGCATCCATACCCTTGTCGAGGTCGATTTCTATGCCCTTCGCACCTTCTCCCGGCTTGCGATATTCCTCTGGAATCAACTCGCTTGGGTTGGTGTCCATCTTCTCCAACCAAATACCGTCCTTATTGATCTTCGCTTTGATGTTACGGTCAGCCAGAACAGCTAACTCCATACCGATAGGGCAGCTTGCACCGTGACGGCAGACGGATGATGCGGATGTCGTGAGCAAGATACTTACCACCAAACTGTGCACCGAGACCAATCTTGAAGCCTCTTTTGAGAATCTTCTTCTCGAGGTCGATGTCGCGGAAAGCACGTCCTGTCTCGTCGCCAGTAGTAGGAAGATTGTCGTAATACTTGATACTTCCGAGCTTAACGGTGAGGAGGTTCTTCTCTGCAGAAGTACCACCAATCACGAAACAGATGTGATAAGGAGGACAAGCAGCAGTACCGAGGCTCTTCATTTTCTCAACGAGGAAAGGAATGAGCGTACCCTCATTCTGTATAGTAGCTTTTGGTCATAGGGGAAGTAGGTCTTATTAGCAGAGCCACCACCCTTTGCTACCATTACGAAACGATATTCTGCGCCCTCAACAGCCTCGATGTCAATCTGTGCAGGGAGGTTACACTTGGTATTCACCTCATCGTACATATTGAGCGGAGCGTTCTGTGAGTAGCGGAGATTCTCCTGTAAAGGTGTTGAACACACTACGAGAGAGTGCCTCCTCGTCCTCGAAACCAGTCCATACCTGCTGACCCTTCTCACCGTGAATGATAGCAGTACCTGTGTCTGGCAGAAAGGCAGTACACCCTTCACAGCTGTCTCTGCATTGCGGAGGAACTGAGTGCCGCATACTTGTCAGTTTTCTGATGCCTCTGGGTCGGTCAGAATCTTTGCAACTTGCTCGTTGTGTGCGCGACGGAGCATGAACTCACAATCGTGGAAAGCCTCCTGTGCTAATAAAGTAAGTGCTTTTGCTTACCTTCAGAATCTCTTTACCTTCAAACTCACCAACGCTGATACCTTCCTTTGATACCAGACGATACTCGGTGTCATCTTTTGCCCAATTGGAACATTGGTCATACTTGAATCTCTGCCATAATGCATGAGTTTACCTGTCTGCCCTTAATCGGTAGGCAGACAGGGTCATTTGTTTATAATATGTTTTTGTATTCTTTTCACTGTTTATTAATAGCCGAAGATTTCTTCTGTTGTCACTCTCTTTGATAGGGTGCGATCTTTTCTAATGCCTTGAGGTCAAGTTCTTTCTCGTTACTAGGATGATATACTTGAAGGTCTTGTTAGCAATATACTCCTTCTCGAAGTTGATTACATCCTGAAGCTGCAGGTCTGGGAGGGCATGTAAAATCTTCTCACTCAATGAAGTGTCAAGACCCAAACGCTGTGCTGCAAGATAAGAGGTGAGGATAGAGTACTTTGTTGTACGAGCAGTAGCAAGGCTTTCATCGAGACTTTGCTTTGCAAGATCAAAAGCCACTCTGACGTACAGGTACATTGTTGAGAAGCTTATTGAACTCTGTTACACAGTCCATCATCTTGTCATTCTGTGTGATGATGTAGGTGTAGAAGCTCTCAATACCTCCCTAAACGATAAGGAGAAGCATAGACAGCTGGAAGCTGAATAAGCCAAACCACGTGCCTCACGTAACTCTTGGAAGACGATGGCATTCATACCACCTCCGAAGTATTCATTGAAGAGGGCGATGATAGGGGCACGGTCGGCAGACCACTCTGGTTCTGATTATGGAGCTGAACCATGTATGATATTCTTTGCATCGTAAGGGCAATGAGGACCCTCGTTCTTTGGTGTTGTCTCCTCAGTATAACGCTTGATAGCAGGCACTGCAGCGAACTTCTTTGCGTCTGGATAGTCTTGCTGACAAGCTGGTCAACCTCTTTCAGCTTGAAGGACCGTAGTAAAGCACTGTCAACTTGTAGTTCTTCAAGTTCTTCAAAAAGGTTAGCAGTACCTGTGGGTTGATTGACTTTCAACTCCTGTTCACTTGGAATGTTGCGCGTAGGGTTGTACTTTCCGTAGGTAGCATAGTTTCTGAGGAGCGAAGTTAGCCTTCTGGCTGGCTTTTGTTATCGCTGCGTGACTTTAGAATCTGCTCTACATAGAGGTCGTAAAGCCTCCTTGTCAACCTTTGCATTACTGAGTAAGTTGTTCAACAGAGCAAGTGCCTGAGGCAGGTTAGAGTTGAGACCACTTAACGTAATGTATGAAACTCGTTTCTTTCTGAGATAGCTGTAATCGCAAGCTAACTTTATAGAACTGCTGCTTAATCTGCTCGTTGCTGAGCTTATTAGTACCCTAAGTAATCAAGATAACCAGCTGCATAGCTGAGCATTGGGTTATGTCTCGTCACCGTAAGGAACTACGAAGCAAAGTGTAAAGAGGTCGTTTGTTTTTGTCCTGCTTATAGAGAACAGGAAGACCCTTCTGTGTTGTTGCCTTTGGTAAGGTCGCGCTTGTAGTCAACAAACTGTGGCTGGATAGGAGTTGTCTTGGTGTTTACAACTCCTTGAGGAAGTCACTCTGCTTGTCAGTTGTTGGTTGGGATTGAGTGATAGTAGGCTTCAACCTTCTTAATAGTAGTATCGTTGCCCTGCTCCTTGTAGACACAAGCGAAGTCGTTACGGAAGAATTGATTAGCAAACTTTACTATCTCAGCCTTTGTTAACTTTGAAATACGATTGAGTTTATCCACCTCCTGCTTCCAGTCTTTGTGGTTGATGAAGGCATCCACATACTGCTTTGCACGGAACTGGTTGTTATCTAACTGCGTATAATAGTAACGCTTGTAGTTGTTAACGATAGATGGCAAGAGATCATCAGAGAAGTTACCCTTCTTGAGTTTCTCAATTTCAGACAAAGCAAGGCTGCGCACCTCCTGCAAAGTCTGTCCACTCTTTGGCTGTCCATAGACATAGAATACCGAATATTCGTCCATATCTGCGATACCTGCGCTAACCTCCTGTACCTTCAGCTTCTGGCTGAGGTCGAGGTCGAAGAGTCCTGCTTGTCCGTTAGACAAGAGTTGTGCTATAACCTCTAATGTATCTAACTGCAAAGACTTACTTGCGTCTGCACGCCAACCCATGAAGAGCATAGGAGCTTCCTTACCAACAACAGTCGTATCAACGGGTGCTGTGAGGGCTGGTTGAGCTGGGAACTGTGGTACGTCGATGTGGGCGCTATGGCTCCAATGCCAAAATACTTCTCAATAGAAGCTACTGTCTTGTCTGGGTCGAGGTCGCCTGAAAGACAGATAGCGATGTTGTTTGGTACGTAGTATTTGTTAAAATAGTTCTTGATGTTGGTGATTGAAGGATTCTTCAGGTGCTCACCAAGTCCGATAGTGGTCTGTGTACCATATGGGTGAGTAGGGAAAAGCTTTGCAAAGAGTGCTGCATAGACTTTACGCCAGTCGCTTGAAAGACCGATGTTATACTCTTCATACACCGCCTCTAACTCTGTGTGGAAGCCACGGATAACCATATTCTGGAAACGATCGCCCTGTACTCTTGCCCAAGTGTCAATCTCATTAGATGGAATATTCTCTACATAGCAAGTTACGTCATTAGAAGTGTAGGCGTTGGTACCCTCACTACCGATGGCAGTCATCATCTTGTCGTACTCGTTTGGAATGTTATAACGAGCTGCAAGTTGTGAGATAGAGTCAATCTGGTGGTACCATTGCTTGCGTGCAGCTGGGTCAGTGATACGACGATACTGCTCGAAACGAGCCTCGATAGAGTCGAGGTAAGGGCGTTCTGCCTCTACATTAGATGAACCAAAGTGGGTTGTACCCTTGAACATAAGGTGCTCTAAGTAGTGAGCGAGTCCTGTTGTCTCCTTTGGATCATTGCGAGAACCCGTGCGCACAGCGATATATGTCTGTACACGTGGTTTCTCTTTGTTGACTGAAAGATAGATTTTCAGACCGTTTTTCAGTGTGTAGATACGTGTCTGCATCGGGTCATTCGGTATGCTTTCATAGCTGTAACGCTGCGCATAAGCCGTCACAGATGCAAATAGGAACAATAGTCCTAAGCTTAGCCCCTGCATGAGGGTACTGAATGAAATGTTTTTCATACAATCAGTATTTGTTTGATTGTTATAATTGTAGAGAATGTACTGATTAATTCTCAAAATCAACCTCATGATCAAGGCTATTAACGAACGATTCAAAGACCTCTCTGTCTACATCGCCCATCTCAAACTCCTTCTCGGCATCCTTTTTATCTCTGCAATCCATGCACGGCGTGCCTCGATATAATCCCTGTTTGATGCGTGCATCGTCCTCAGGAGAAATCTCATTAATGCCGTAGTATTCTAAAATCATGCGATAGGTCCATGCCCATTGATAGATACGATAGTTCTCGTTAATCTCTCGAAGCGGTTAACCACCTCTTCTATCGTTTCAAGACTACCGCTCTTGATATCCTCAATGAGGCGTCGCTCTTCTGATACAGGGAGCAGAAGACCAGAGAGGTCGTCCCATCGTCCCGAGTCCTACTTCGGTCTGTGGCTTACCAAAGAAGCCCCATTTGTGTGCACGTTTCAGTACCGCTCCCATGTAGATACGCAGTGCGATGTCATAATATTTGATACCTTTTCGCAGACTGGTAGCATTGATAACGTATTCATGATAGTTATAGGACGAAACATTGTCACCACTTCGCCTGGCGCAGATTCTCAAGTATCTTCTTTCCTGCAGAATCTCTCCAACAGAGTAAGGTGATAGCCAATCGAAGTTAACAATACTCTTCTGTGTCTGCTGTGGACGCATATCACGCTTTGGCCACTTGCGTATATCACGATAAAGACCAACCGTTGTGATGTTACGACCAGGCACGAGATACATCTTATCAGCCTCAGCAATGAGGTAAGAGAAGGGTAGGGCAGTCGTGTTAGGATGGTGCATCAGCTTACCGAAACATACGGAGAACGTACCGATCGTTGCTGGCATGAGCAGATAACTACCACTTGCCGTCTTCGTACCACGCTCCAAGATACCCCAGTGCATTGGTCCCATCTTATAGGCATGGTTAGAGAAGTTGGTGCCAGAACCAGCGTTATAGAAAGAGAACATACCACCAATGAGCAGTGAACTCTTATGATGTGAAGCGCAGAACGGACCGCAGAACGCAGCGCACGCCTCACCGTTTGACATAAAGGAATTGGCAAAGAAGACACTCTGTGAGGCTGTGAAACCATTGCTTATCTGACAAGCTTCACCCACGAAGCAGTCTTGCATCTTCACACTGTTCACAATGCTTGAACCATCTGATATGATAGAGTTCTCGCAGATGACACCTGTACCGATGTAAACACTGGCATATTCAGAGCTGAGAATGGTACAATCACTCAAACGACTTGCACCAGAAATCTCACAATCGTCCTGAATAACCGTGTTGGTAATCTCCCTTGTGTTGACAATCTTCACATTGTTGCCAATCGTTCCACGTTCAGGATTGGTACTGAGCAATCTCTCTTTCACTAATCTTCGGACAGCATTCTTGAGGTCTTTGTCGTTGAAATGCTTCACCATAAAGGCTGCAAACTGGCTATTGAGGTCGTGGAAGAAAATCACATTGCCGTCGCCCACCTCATTCAATACGGAGATAAGATTACCTTCTCCATAGGTAGCTCCTTCCGTAGTCTCCATGACAGAGATGTTAGAGATGAGGGCAGTCGTCACCGATGGTATAGTTATTAATATAATTCCCACCTTCTCAATCAGGCAGTCGTTACCAACGGTCACATTGCGTAGGGTAGCATCATTGATACCAGAATGTTTGACGAAGCCCTTTGTTATCTCGACTTCTTTCTGGACACTTCCCAACTGTACGTCACCATAGAACATGACACGGTGGAAGAATTTCGCTTGAAATCCGTCCTCCGCAACCTCTACTCGACTCCAATCTTCTGCCCAGCAGCTATTGCTCTCGAGTATCTCAATCTCTTCAAAAGGTAAGGAACGATATTGCATAAACTTTTGCTTTTTAGTTGTTGTTATTAGCCTTATTAGCCTTATTGGGCATATTAGCTCCATTAGCCTAATTGGGCAAATAAGCCCAATAAGGCAAATATGCCCAATAGTCTTTATTCCTCTTCGATATTGTAAAGGAAGTCATTGTAAGGATACTTCTGCACGTGGAGTTCGCGTACTTTCTTGTAAAGTACCTCTCTGAACTCGTCGATATTCTCCTTTTCCTTGGCTGAAATAAAGAGACAGTTGTCATGCTCCTCAGCCATCCATGTCTTCTTCAGTTCGTCCAAGGTGATATTCTCTTTGGTTGCTGGTGTGAGGTCGTCTTCCTCTTTCTCCACCCAATGATAGTTATCAATCTTGTTAAAGATAATCATCGATGGCTTGTCAGCACAGCCAAGTTCAGACAATGTCTGGTTGACCACCTGTATTTGTTCCTCAAAGTCAGGATGTGAGATGTCCACAACGTGCAAGAGAAGATCGGCTTCGCGCACCTCATCGAGTGTTGACTTAAACGAATCAACCAAGTCGGTTGGCAACTTACGGATAAAATCCAACGGTGTCAGCTAACAGGAACGGAAGATTGTCTACAACCACTTTGCGCACAGTTGTGTCGAGTGTTGCGAAGAGTTTGTTCTCTGCAAATACCTCGCTCTTAGCCAAGAGGTTCATGGTGGTTGACTTTACCCACGTTCGTGTAACCCACCAAGGCAACACGAATCATACGCCCACGGTTCTTACGCTGTGTCACCTTCTGCTTATCAATCTCAGCAAGTCTTTGCTTTAAGAGGGTCATACGCTGCAAGATGATACGGCGGTCCATCTCCAACTGAGTCTCACCCGGACCACGCAGACCTCACCGAACCTTTACCGCCACCAGAGCCTGAACCACCGCCCTGACGCTCCAAGTGAGTCCACAGACGTTGCAGACGTGGGAGCATATAGCGGTATTGTGCCAACTCTACCTGTGTCTTTGCGTTGGCTGTCTGGGCGCGCATAGCAAAGATGTCGAGGATGAGAGAGGTACGGTCTAATATCTTCACACCGAGTTCCTGTTCGATATTACGCATCTGCTTTGCCGACAATTCGTCGTCGAAGATGACCATACCGATAGGCTCCTCCTCGTCTTCTTTCATCTTGATGTAATCTCTTATCTCTTCAAGTTTACCCTTGCCGACATAGGTAACAGCACTTGGACCTGTCACCCTCTGTGTGAATCGCTTCACCGTGACAGCACCAGCTGTATCAGCGAGAACTCTAATTCGTCAAGATATTCCTTCGTCTTCTCCTCGTTCTGGTCCTTTGTAATAAGACCCACAAGGATGGCATGTTCCGCCTTGACGTCAGATATGATAAATTCTTTCATTCAGTAATTTCTATTATTGCTTGTTTTTGTGTTGAAAAGTGTACTTCACTATTGTTCGAACAGGTATACACTGCCACATGGCAAAGTTACTCATAAAATCTGAAAAATGCTAATGAAAAACGCTGTTTTTATGTCCTTTAACCCAAATCTCATGCCCCCACAATATGTATAATTCTGCTTCTTCTGAAATATGGAGTGATAAAAAGCTATTATAATAAGGTACTACAGTGCAACTCTAAGTTTGCAACAAGAAAACATAGATTTGCTCTATGGGATATTTCTAATATCCTAAACACAAAAGACAGAGCTTTGTCAATCCAAACTTCTGAAGAATATTTTTTTTGTCCGAATTTTTCGCATATTGATTTTTAAAAGACTATCAAAAGGCTTGCAATTAACGTCCTTTTGGCTTGCAAAAGATGCCCTTTTGAGGTCTAACTAACGCCCTTTTGAACTCTTGTTAAGCACCTTTTGGATTGCCTTTTTGCAACTATTTGAAAACGAGTAACTTACATAGGTGTTAAAATATCTCATGTTTACCCCGTTTTTCTACCTTTTTCTTTCGAATGTTTTGTAAATAAATTTCTTTATCTTTGGGCGTATCTTACTCAGGGGACACTAATTACTGGTTTGGGTTTTGGGTAAGGGGAGAGAAAAAGATATTAAAGTTTACGTTTCCTGTCACTGTTGTCACTCTTTTTAGATGCCTAACAGGCTATCCTACAATGATATAACCTTAAATGTTAAAAGTGACAGGAAACTAAAAACAAACTTGTTTTGTAGTTATAGGTTTATTAATACGACTACGGTTAAACGTGAATCTTCAAAACCATCGTATGCAAAGAAAACATCATTTGGAAGGAGTTTTGTGCCTCTTCATGTAAAGCCAATCTTATGGGTGAGATGGGTTAAATAAGTGCGTTTTGCTCCTATCTTTCGAGCTGAAATCAATGGCTTCAGATATCAATTGATGGGAGTAGTGTTCACGTTCCCAGCGCAAAGCGTTTACAACCAAAGTGTCAAGCACCATCAAGATAGGGAAGTTCCTCATCCTAATAGTTTTTCATATCTGTTATATAAGCGAGTTTCCCAAAGCGATAACCAGGATGGGTAGTTCGCCATGCATCACAGAAATAGGCATCACTTCGATGTCACCAATCATAAACCTTTACATGCGGTTGAATACTATGAAGGTTCAGTTTTGGAACTCCTGGATCAGGGATTGTCCGTGAAACAATAAGGAAGATTATGCGTCAAAACCATTGCAAGTGTTTTCGTTGGCATATACCTCTATATCCCCAATGCACAATAAGGGCGTACATCATCAATCCCTCCTACATGATCATAGTGGATATGCGTAATCAATAGACCATCAATCTACGGAAAGGTTGTGGCAACATCTGTTAGCGAAAGTCAGGACCGCTGTCAATGACAATACGTGTCTTTTCCGTTTCAATAAAGCAGAGGTGCGCAATCGGTTTGTCGCGTGGGTCCTTACTCTTACAAACACTGCAGCTACAGCCAAAGTACTGGGAACACCATTAGAGGTGCCAGTACTGAGGAAGGTGAAGCCTCCCCGACCCCTCCGAAGAGGAGGGGAGCCCTTTATGGATAGTTCGTTGCTTATAAGTTCTTCTTGCTTCAACGGATATGCTTTTGCTTCAAAAGGAAGTTGGTTTGATGCTTTATCAGCTATTTCTTAATTAAAAACTTATTTATAACGAGTGTTTATGGTTGGATGTCGCAGTTGTTAGGATAAGTATTATATTAAAAACCATACCAGCAACCCTAGAAGAAGCTACTTTTTGTTTAGCACTCCCCTCCTTCGGAGAGGCTGCAGGGAGAGCTCTCCTCCTTTCCGGAGGGGTTGGGGAGGCTTTAGTTGTGAAATGTATCACCTCTGGATGTATCTCAATCCCAAACTCTCCTTCACATCACGCTGAATCGTCCTGATAGAGTCTGACTGACGTCAGCACCTGTTGCACCACCAAGGTTCACCAATACCAAAGCCTGCTTATCGTAAACGCCTGCAGGACCTAACGCCTTACCCTTCCAACCGCATTGTTCAATCATCCAACCAGCTGGAATCTTCATGGTCAGCATCAATAGTATAGTGGGGCATCCGTTCATATTGCGCTGCCAACTCCTCGTATTTAGCCTTAGGAACGATAGGATTCATAAAGAAACTACCCGCATTACCAATCTTCTTTTGGGTCAGGAAGTTTCGCATTACGGATATGCCCAGTAATCGTCTGACGAGTTCTGCTGCCAGTAGGATTCTCATGCCTTGTTCAGCCAATGCCGCTACGAATATTACCATAATCGAGCTTTGGTTGATAAGTCTTAGAAAGGCGATGGGTCACCGATGTGATAAGATACTTATTGCGCCATTCATGCTTAAACTTACTCTGTCGATAGCTGTATTCGCAATCAGCATTCTTGAAAATGAGTGCACTTCACCAGTGGCAATCTCCACCGCTTCAACCTCATCAATCAGGTCTTTAGCTTCCACACCATATGCTCCGATATTTTGTACAGCACTCGCACCACACTCACCTGGAATGATAGAAAGGTTTTCTACACCATAGAGATCGTGAGAAACACAATAGTCTACAAAGTCATCCCATACGTAAGCAGAGCCACAACGTACACGTTCTTCGTCGATTTGCTCGATAAAAGAGATGCCAGAGTGGAGTACGGTTCCTTGAAATCACCAGTGAGTAGAAGTTACTACCCCCACCGAGAATCAGTAGTGGATAGTCGTCTTCCTTCAACGAGCGCACAAGTCCCTGTGCTTCCTCTACTGATTCGTATTCGACAAAACGCTGACATTTAGCGTCAATGCCGAAGGTATTATGCTTTAGTAGACTATAGTTAAACTCTATTTTCATTTTAACTTATATAGTTTTTGTGTTTTCCTTTGTTTCTGTTTATAACAAGGATTTATTCTTCCTGATATCTGAGAACCTTTGCCGGACTGCCGACAGCAACAGCATTGGCAGGAATGTCCTTTGTTACAACTGCTCCTGCGCCTATTACAGCGTACGACCCATCGTCACACCAGGTAGAGATAATTGCTCCTCCACCAATCCACACGCCATCTTCTATCTTGACAGGTTGGGCATAGATATTCCATCCTCCACCAGGAATCATTCGTTCCTTGGCAGTGACAGGATGCGCTGCTGTATAGATTTTCACGTCTGAAGCGATTAGAACATGATTGCCTATATCAATACGGTTATTGTCTCACAAACGTACAGTTCATATGATAACAACGCAGTTCCCATGTGGATATTGACACCATACTCACAATGAAAATCCACATCGATGTGAATCTGCTCACCGATAGAGCCAAACAACTGCTCAAAATCCTGTGCTTGCTTTCGTGGTCCAGCATAGTCGCAATCGTTCAACTTGCACAATAAGCGTTTTGTACGTAATATTATCTGCTGCAATTCTGGGTCAACAACATTAAAACTCACCATCTAAGGCTTTCTGACGTTCACTTTTCATAAGCAAAAGGTTTTAAATTGTTGAGTATATTGCCTAAATAAAGACCCACTACCAAGGTAGGCAGGGGTCTGTTCGTTAATAGCTTCTAACCTTCTCGCGCCAACTCTTACCATTCTGTAAAGATGAGCTGCGTTTTTCAGCACCATTAGACAACCACGGAAGGTAACAATCCTGCGGTCGGTGTCTGAATCACTTCTGGACCATAAAAGGATGTTATAAATCATTTCGTGTGGAAGTTCTGGTAAGAATGATGACCATTCTTCGGCAGGGATAGTCGTGTTGACCACATTTGTCTCCCTCACCATTAGGGTCTGGACCTGAATAAGTCTAATGGACTCTTCACAGCCCCTACCGCCATTTGCGAAGAAGTGTGACAGGAAGGTATAGAAAGATGGTATAACTATCCTTGAATGTGATGTTGCAGATCTGATTCAACTTCCAGCTACCATCCTGATGATCGAACCATACTGCTCTATCGTACCTCTCTTTAAATGTATCTTCTCAACGATGACACTATCCAAGTCAGTAGACTTAGAGAACTTCATCTGTTTTCTCATTATCAAAGATAAGCGTGTAATAGCCCTGTTTGCGGAAGAAATAATCCATCTTCCAGTTTCACGTGTCAGCTCCATGCAGTCTTTTGTACCATTGACTACAGGCAGTGGGAACTTAATACGATTCATCTGCAACTTCTTGTAGCAATAAAGTTAAAGAAGAAGTCATCAAACAATTGGTCTGCTGCCTTTGGCATAGGAGTAGCAGCAATCACCTCCGTGGCAGAGTCAACGCTATCTACAGTGTCAGTGTCTTTCTGCTGCTGTAGAATCAGTAGTTGTACTGTCATCGCCATCAACTTTCTTTGCTTGTGCAACCTGTAGTAACAGCTACCATAGCTACACAAACACACACAATAAGTAAAAAGCTTTTTCATACTCTCTTTTTATTCATCTCAAATTTCCTGCAAATGTACAATATTTATTTCTAATAAGATAGGATTTTTATAAATTTATATTAGGGTAATTTCTCTGTTACGATTATAAATTGTACCTTTGCAGGAAAAATAATCAAGAACTAGTGTTATTAAACAAGATAGAAGAACTTCTCAAGGAAGTGAGTGCACTCACGGCAAAGAGTGCTGATGATGTGGAGCAACCCGTCTGAAAATCACCTCAGTAAGAAGGGTGAAATCAATGCGTTGATGGGCGAGTTCCGTAAATGTAGCAGCCGACCGTGAAGAAGGTTGTCGGCATGAAGATTAATGAACTTAAGCAGAGTGCAGGACAAGATTAACGAACTCATGGACCAGCTTGAAACAAGTGAGGCACAGAGTGATGATATCGACTTGATACGTACTGCTTTATCCTATTAACCTCGGTACACGTCATCCATTGACACTGCAAAGAAAGAGATTATTGATATCTTTGCTCGTATGGGTTTCACACTCTATCAGGGTCCTAGAGATTGATGACGACCAGCACGTGTTTACTATGCTGAACTTTGCTGCTGATCATCCTGCACGTGATACGCAAGATACCTTCTTCATTGAGGCGTAGCAGTACGATGGACGTTACGAAGAACGTTCTTCTCCGTAGCCACACTTCTAATGATGAGGCACACTATATGTCTCACACACGAACCTCAATCACGTGTGCTTTGCCCAGGTCGTGTATATCCCGTAATGAGGCTATCTCGGCTCGTGCACACTGTTTCTTCCATCAGGTAGAGGGCCTTTTATGTTGATAAGAATGTTAGCTACCGACCTAAGCAGGTGCTTCTCACCTTTGCTCGTGAGATGTTTGGTGCAGATACAAAAGATTCGTCTTCGTCCAAGCTATTTCCCATTTCACTGAGCCAAGCGCGAGATGGATATCAGCTGTAACATCTGTGGCGGAAGGGCTGACGTGGTTTCTGTAAGCACACAGGATGGGTTGAGATTCTTGGTTGTGGTATGGTTGATCCAATACGACCTTGAGGCTGTGGTATTGATTCAAGGCGTATATGCAGGTTATGCCTTCGGTATGGGTGTTGAGCGTATTGCTAACCTCAAGTACCGTGTAAGCGATCTCCGCCTCTTCTCTGAGAACGATACCCGCTTCCTTCGCGAGTTTGAGGGAGCGTAGTGTTTAGGTGAGGGGTGTTAGGGGTTGGGTGTTAAGTGTTGAGTGATGATTTGCCCTTTCTATAGCAACATCTTTGAGTATACACTGTAGTAAAAGACTTTTATAGAGTTTTGATAACTTAGGTAATGGGTGATGATGATTTGCCCTTTCTATATGATATCTTTGAGTTATACGCTAAGTAAAGACTTTATAGAGTTTTGCATATGTAATGGATGTTGATGATTTGCCCTTTCTATACTTGATATCTTTGGGTATACGCTGTAAAAGTAAAGACTTTATAGAGTTTTGATAATAGGTAATGGGTGTTGATGATTTGCCCTTTCTATACTTGACATCTCAGAGTTATACGCTGTAAAAGTAAAGTATATAGGTTCTGTATAGGTAATGGGATGTTGATGTTTGCCCTTTCTATACTTGCATCTTTTGAGTTATGCGCTGTAAAGTAAAGACTATATAGAGTTTTGATATAGTAATGGGTGTTGATGATTTTGCCCTTTCTATGTTTGACATCTTTGAGTTATACGCTGTAGTAAAGACTTTCATAAATTTTGATCATAAGTAATGGGTGTTGATAAGTTTTAAACAATTCGTCACACCCATTTTCTCTCTCATTCTGTAATAGATTCGTCTCTGATAACGGATAACCCTGAATCTAAGCAAATGATTCTCACTCCTAAAGAGCTATCCTAACTTCTTTTCTAACGTCATATAGCATTCGTATTGGCGCTGTTCTTTTATGTATTCATGTCTAATACGGGTTACTATTAAGCCTTAACACTATATGTGGAGCCTTAGCACAACACGTGCGGGTGCTCTGTACGTTCGTTGAAGAGGGGTGCGAAACCTTTGATTATTGACATCCTCTTTTATATAAAGACGATGATGACTTTATATAAATATAATGATGACTTTATATAAAGACTATGATGACTAAACCTCTCGAAAAAGTCTATCATTGTTATCACCAACACCTCTCACGTAGCATATCATCACCACCTAACATTCACCACCTACCACCCAAGTGACCATCATCACTAACATCCAACACCTATCACCCATCACTCTACAATATTTCTTGCTATCCATGCACAAGCCTCAGCGTCTGCGAGGGCGTGATGATGGTCAGTCAGTTCATAACCACAGGCAGAAGAAACCGTATGTAACTGATGGTCGGGAAGGTGAGGGAAGTGGCGTCGTGCAGCTTTCAGTGTATCAAGGAACTCATAATCAGGGTAATCCATCTGATAAGTGTTGAAAACAGCCTTCAGACATCTCTCATCAAACGAGGCATTATGAGCCACCAACGGCAAACCTTCAATCATTGGTTCTATCTGTTTCCATACCTCACTGAACACTGGAGCATCATCCGTATCCGCACAAGTCAGCCCGTGAACCATCGTACAACGGTTCTGATAATAATTAGGTTCGGGCTGTATGAGAGAATAGAAAGTATCGACTATCTCCCCGTCCCTTACTACCACGACACCTACCGAACATACACTACACCGTTCAAAGTTAGCTGTCTCAAAGTCAATCGCTGCAAAATCCTGCATAGTTTCTTTATAAATTTGTTAGTCATTTACTACATCTTAAATCTATAGATGAGGCTCTATGTTTGTTTAGACAAAGTCTCTTTGTTCATTCTTGACAACCATAATAGTCATAGTACATATCCCATAAGGTATCGGAAAAGCCCCAACCACATTGTGTCGAATTAAGCATACTTTCAATTCTCTGTCTGAAATGTTCCTCAAGGTTATGGTCGAAATATGCTTAAAAGCTTTCTAAAATTTGTTTCTAATGTAGTATAATACTGTTCCCACATATCACCGAAGGTCATATGTATTCACATCCCAACTCTATATAGTAAAGCATCAGATCTCCAAGACTGATGGCATCAGCCTTCAACTTCTGAAGTCGGAGATTGCCTTTCGGCAGGTTGCAAATGAAAGGCTTGTCTGAAAGAAGCCCCGAGCAGGGAAGAATTCATTGCGAATAATCTTTTTATACTTCTTTCCAATGCAGCGCTATAATCAGGTGTAAGATACATTTCAGATACATCTTCGCTTCTGCGCTCGCATCATACTAGACTCAACACAAGGTTCATTACGTCTTCCTTTAGGTAGTACTGCCAGATGCTTCTTTAGTTTTAATTTGGTCATATCAGAGTCCTTTCTATATTAGCGTTTGTTAGTAACATAAAGTTGATACGCACAAAGTTACAACTTTATTTTTATTCTTTTAGGTTGATAACGAGTTATTTCCAATCTTTTTCTTACTTTTTGCAGAAGGAGCATCTACTGCTATAAAAATACTTTCTATGGGAGAAAACAATTACACATCAAGTTTAGATAAATATCAGATTCCTGTCGTTGAGGCAAGTCAGATACCATCTTGTGCTGCATCGCCAGGATGTGGTAAGCACATATCCTCGCAGAGAGGATAAGATACGCACGAGAAAGGGGTGTGAAGTATGAGGATATGCTCTGTCTTACGTTCACCAACCGTGCTGCAAGAGAGATGACCAACCGTATTCAAAAGGTGGTGGGAGGTGATTTCTCCGAACTGATGGTGGGTAATGTGCATCGTTTTTGTTCTAAGTTCCTCTTTGAACAGGGACGTATACCAGCTGATTCTGCCATTATTGACGACGAAGAGGCGGTGAGTATTATTGCTGATTATCGCAACGAAGATGAAGAAGGGGTGACAAGAGACTTCAACCGATACAAAGGTTATCAGACGATTATCTTCTTTTCAGCATTTCATCTATCAGCTGGAACACCAGCATCCATGGAAGTATTACCTTCATCCAGAGAGTTTCACAGATGATGATCGAGAAGCAGTAAAGCATATCTGTGCCTCACAAAAGATTGAATATGACGAGCAGGCGGTAGTGAATATCTATCACCATGCACAGGAATATATGGACGAGGCGAATGCGCCAGGGCTTGATGGGAAGACGGCGGATAGGATTCGTGTACTCCTTTGGAAGATGTATTACGCTGGCTGTTATGCCCGATACAAGGAGGAGAATCACCTCTTTGACTTTGAAGACTTACTCCTCTATACATACGATATCTATCGTTCTGACCCTACCTGCAAGCGTTATCCATGGATTCAAGTGGATGAGGTGCAGGATCTTAATGGTATGCAGCTTGCTATCATCGACCTTCTAACGGCAAAGGACAACCCAATGGTGATGTACTTAGGCGACGAACAGCAGCGCTATCTCTTTTATGGGGGCGAAAGTGGAGACACTAACCCTCTTGAAGATGCGCTGTAAGGGTAATATTCATCATCTACAGCGTAACCACCGTTCGCCAAAATACTTGCTCGATGTCTTCAATGACTATGCAGAAAAGCAACTGAAGATAGACCGTGAACTACTTCCTCTTTCCGACAATGATACTAAGGCTACGTCGGGTGACTTGAGAATCATACATAGTAGTACGATAGAAGCTGAACACAAGGATATTACCACTGAGGCACTCTCCCTTTATGAGCAGAATAAGGAGGAGCGTACAGCCGTCATCGTTAGTGCTAATTCGGATGCTGATCGTATCAGTGAAGCTATGACGGAAGTAGGGCTGACCCACTTTAAGGTGTCTGGTCGTGACCTCTTCGATACACCAGATGTCAAGCTATTGTTGGCACATTTGAGTGTACTCTCCAATGAACATAATTCTATAGTGGACACGTATCATGAAAGGGGTACGTGCCTTCCCTTCTCATGCCCTTGCCCGCCGATTTAATTGGAAGCTAAAAGCAGTTGGCTTTTATCGCCATCCGACTTCCTTCTCTATCCCGAAAAGCTGTTATACGGCAGAGTTTCTTTGTGCCTCACAACGAGGAAGAAATCGTTGTCTTCGATACTGAAAACAACAGGCTTGAATGTCTTTCAAGATGACATCATAGAGATAGCTGCCATCCGAATTAAGGGTGGGGAAGTGGTTGGCGAATCGCTTGACCTCTACATAGAGACCGATAAACCGATTCTACCAATGCTCGGAGACAAGGGAAAATCCGATGTATGCTATCTCATCATGAGAAGATGTCTGCTGGCGAATTACGCTCTCCTTGAAGCCTTACAGCGTTTCGTCCCTGCGTAGGGACCAGTCCTATCCTCGGTCATAACGCCAACTACGATTACAACATATTGGACAATAATCTGCAACGTTACTGCAAGGACACGATGCAGGCACATGATATTCGTTGCTTTGACTCGCTCAAACTGATAAGACTATTGGCTCCGAGCCTTCATTCTTATAAGTTGGAAAGCCTGCTTGAAACCTTCCAGTTGGCGGGTGTTAATAGTCATCAGGCGATTGATGATGTGAAAGGCAACGGTCGTCTTGTACGCCTCTGTGCTGAGAAAAGCACGTGAGAAGCAAGCACAACAAGAGGCTTTCATCCGTCATCCGAAGGTGAAACCATTTGCCAATGTGCTGCGTAGCAATTATGGCGAACGCTATCGAGAGGCTGTCAACCGACTTTATAAGCTATCAACCGACCATGAGCCAGCCCTTGTCAGCGAGCTCTCCGCTGCTTATAACGCCTTTCATTCCGATGGTTTGATCAATGACATCCACCGATTAGACTATATCCTTCGTTATCTCCGTATAGACATGCTGACGGATGAGACGGTAGCTAATGCCCTTGCACACTAGCTCTCGCAGTATATAATGGATATTAATACGCTGAAAGAAGCCGACTTCGTAACAGTAAGAGTATTCTTGAGCGTATCTATGTGACGACTGTTCACAAGGCAAAGGGACTGGAGTTTGATAATGTTATCATCTTTGATGCAGCCGATGGACGCTACCCGAACGCCTATAACAAGACGAAACAGCAGGACGAGGAAGACGCTCGTAAGTTCTATGTTGCCATGTCACGTGCTAAACGTCGCCTTTTCACTGCCTATGCCTTGCAGATGGTTGACCGCCACGGAAGGGTTTTCAATCGCGATTTGACACCTCTAATGGATAGTATCCAAAAGTATTTTAATTAGATAAAACACCTCTTTTGCAATATAAATAAATAACTTTTATACATAAAAAGATAGTTTTCTGATTTGAAAAGATTACCTTGTGCGCAGATATAATTAAAGTTTCAAAGGATGAACTCAAAGAGATTACTCGCATCAAGTGCGTCAATGCTCGCGGCGTTGTCGGCTTTTACGTCATCAATCAGGGTGCACAAGATATGGCGTCGAGAGTTTTTAGGGACAATTGCTTTCAGTACCTTGCTTATTATTGGTTTTTCTGTGTCATTGGTTACATTATTGTTGCCATGATGGCACGAAAGAGAAACAGAAGCTATTGCTTTTATGGCTCCTCTTTAGCTTATTGAGAACACCATGATTGATGATCTTAATCCTTTTCTGCATAGGAAAAAGATAACTCTGATTTACGATAGAGATAACGATTAACCACATAGGATAATAGTCGTTTGCATATAAATATCAATTAATAAATAAAATTATGACAAAAGAAAAGTTCTTCACCTCTATGATGGATTGGCATGATAACATCAGTGTTATGTATGCTTTTCTATTTTCCACAGATAGAAAAACAACTTAGCAGGGCAGAAGGAACCTCTCATTCAGCCATTTATGGCAGGTGTAAACTGTACCTTATGCGGTTGCTTACGGATTGTTCAAGGAGAAGCGTGACTGGCCTTTGGCGATTGCTAACACACCGGGTATCATCTTTGGTTTTGTAGCTGCTTTCACGGCATTGTAAATCCAAAACAAAAATAAAACAAGCGTCCTCTTCATTCTTTCGGATAAAGAGGATTTTTGTTTTATGGCTGAAAATCAGTAGAATTACATTGTTGTATGCAAATCTTTTATTATCTTTGGCGTAGGTAATAGCACCTATTTTCGAACACTACAAACGAACAACAACGATGCGTATGAAACGATATCAAACAGCCCTAACACTGCTCTTTCTCTCCTTTCTACCGACTGCCTGCAAGACAAAAACAGTTGGTGGGCAGAAAGATTCGGGTGTCGCAGTAGGTCATTTTCCTGACCAGAGGGAACTTCTAAAGGCGTTCAAGGACGACATAGTCATTATGGAATGTGAAGATTACGACTTCAACACGGCTCCAATAGGTATTGGAAATAAGTTCTTTACGCTATTGCGTGGGTGGGTATATACCGATGGTGTCCTCTCGCATACCATAACAAGTGAGGGACTGACAGAGGGTATCTTGGTGCAAGACTTCCCCAATCATGAGGACTTAAAGGCGTCTGGTGGCTATTATGTTTCGGACAAACCCTACATCAAAATGAGTCTTTATCGCACGAAGGATGCCGTTTGGTTTATGAATAAGCGGTATCCCATCGCACGAGAAAATGCTGATAGTATCTTCTCACCCTTGATGAAAAGAGAGAACGGAAAGAGTCAATCTGTATGGATATTTGTGGGGGATATTCCGTTGAAAAACAATTAATCGAAGCGTATGAAGACTATATTACTTATCTTTTCTTGTCTCCTTCTACTCAGTTGCACAACTAAGACGCGAAAAGTAACAACCGTTCATTCTCCATATGATACTGTGTATGTCTACGCAAAAGGATGAGACGGGGCAAAAGATATACAATGTTATTTCCGAGAAAGCGGTAACAGCTAACGGAGACTCGTTATTTGGTAAGATAAGAACAGAAGTTCCAAAGCAACTGAATGATAAAGAGTTTGAAGTCGCTAAGAGTGTCGTAAGGGAGTATATTCATAGACATCAGGATGATTTTCTTCCTTTGACTCCTATTTCCAGCAATACTTAGGCTATAAGAAAGAGGGTGTTTTAATGGCGGATGTTGCTTTTATTTTCGGATTACGCAATCGTTCATCAAAAGGGCGTTGCAGGATTACTCGTGAAGACTATAGGTGAAATTTAAGTTTCTGAAGGACCTTGGCAAGGAGCGTAAGAGGCTTACAATAAACTTGGATAAAGGATTTGTCATAAGTGAATAGGACGATTTTAGACACGTTACTTATCTTTTTTGTCGTACAAAGCTAACTGCTTTTTCCTCGTTCCATAGCAAGCCTTTGATAATCAATGTGCTATCGTGTAACTCTATGACCCTTACAACGGTTGGTATCTTTTCTCGTCATAGACTTTTTCTTCTCTTTTTAGGTATATTTGCACTGAAATTAAATCATAATAGCAATGGGAATGATGTCGGCGGCGCGTCCGTTAGAAACTTTTGTGCCACCTCGTGCTACTGGTCAGCGTGATGTTTTATCGTTGGCGCTCCCACCAATGCCGCTCTTGCACGTAGCTTTTTGTGGGTGTTGGAGCACGTGGACGGATGGCAGTGACACGCTGGTGTCATATTCTAAGGTTGAGATAGCTGCTGTTTGCGATGTGTCAAAGGAAGTGGCAGAGGAGGTTGCACGGCACGTTGAGCAGTTGGGTAAGCCTCGTCCAAAGGTCTATTGGGGTGAGACGGCTTACAAAGAATTATGCCAACAGCAAGGAGTTAACCTTGTGTATGTCTGTACGGATTGGATGTCGCATGTGCCACTGCTATTCATGCAATGAGCTGGGAAGGAGCGTGGCAGTGAAGTACCTGCAGCCCTCACCTTAAAAGATATTTGAAGTTGATAGACACCGCTGAACAGACCCGACAGCACTGTATGATGCTTGAGAATGCAGTCTACGACCGATTTGAAATGGCGGTTTGTCAGATGGTACGTGAAGGCTTGCTTGGCGAACTTGTACACGTGGAAGGTGGTTATGCTCATCCTATTGGCGATCGTTGGACGCCTTGGCGTATGGAGTATAGCCGTCTTAATGTTGGCGATGTCTACCCAACACACAGCATCGGACCCGTCTGTCGATTGCTTGATATTCATCGTACTGACCGCATGCACTATCTCACAGCTATGCAAACCAATGCTTTTCTGGGTACAGAGATGTATCAAGCGGTAATGGGAAAGGCGTGTGATAGCTTTGCTAATGGCGACCAGACGTCTACGATGATACGTACCGTGAAAGGGAAAACGATGCTTATTCAACACAATGTGATGACGCCACGCCCATATAGTCGTATGTTTCAAGCGGTCGGAACAGCGGGTTATGCAGCTAAATATCCTGTCCCAGAGGTGCAGTTAAGACCAGAGATGGCAGCCAAAGTGGGTATTGAAATGGAGGATAATAATCTGTCTTTAAACGCTTCTCAGATAGAGGCGCTACTCAATTATTATGCACCTTCTTTCCCTTCAGAGACAATCGACTTAGCCAAAGAGCTCGATGCACGTGGTGGAATGTCTTATTTTATGGATTTACGGCTTGCTCAATGCCTACAACAAGGTTTGCCTTTAGATATGGATGTGTATGATTTAGCAGAGTGGTGTTGCGTTGCTGAGCTATCCAAACGCTCTATCGAACAGGGTTCAATGCCTGTGATGATTCCCGACTTTGTAAATCGTAGGGCTTCTGTTGACACGGAAAGTATTTAGCGGCTGTGGCTATTCTTGTTGGGTAGAATGGTAAATGTGCATTCCTTTCTTGGTGTTGAGGCTTCATACTTACCATTCTACCTTTATTGTTTAGCCTTGTCAATAATCAAATCTCATACCTATAAATTTGGAATATTTGCAAGAGTAGATTTCTTCTCACTATTTATAGGTATTTATATGCATATTTTAAATATAAGTATCTCTAAATACTTGATATTACGTTTTTTTTCTCTATCTTTGTCCTCGGTAATTAGTAATGCTCAATCAGTATAACAATTAACAAGCATATTAATTAATTCGTTTCACATAATAACAAATAAACAGTCATGAAAAAAAGCATGGAGAGGATTTACTGGAACCAAGTGGCTTGATGAAGTCAATATGCGTCAGTTTATCCAAGATAATTATGATAGTTATGAAGGTGATGCTTCCTTCCTTGAGAAGCCAACAGAAGCAACAGACAAACTTTGGGGTATGCTCAAAGAACTGCAGAAGCAGGAGCGTGCTAAGGGTGGTGTCTTAGACATGGAAACCGAGGTGGTATCCAGTATGACTGCATATGGTCCTGGCTATATCGGTGAAGGAACAAAGGAAATGGAGAAGGTTGTTGGTCTGCAGACAGACAAGCCTTTGAAGCGTGCCTTTATGCCTTATGGTGGTATCAAGATGGCTGAGCAGGCATGTACAACCTATGGTTATGAGCCATCAGAGAAACTTCATGAGATTTTCACGAAGTATTGTAAGACACACAATGAGGGTGTCTTCGATGCTTATACAGACGAGATGAAACTCGTTAGACACAACCATATCCTCACAGGTCTTCCTGATACCTATGGTCGTGGTCGTATCGTGGGTGACTATCGTCGTGTTGCACTCTATGGTGTAGACTTCCTTATCAATGAAAAAGCAAAGGATCTCCGCAACTGTGGTGACGGTACTATGACCGAAGAGGTTATCCGTTTGCGTGAGGAAATCTCTATGCAGATCAAGGCTTTGAAGGAGATGAAGGAGATGGCAGCCATCTATGGCTATGATATCTCTGAACCAGCAAACAACGCACGTGAGGCTGTACAGTGGCTTTACTTTGGTTATCTGTCAGCTATTAAGACACAGAACGGTGCTGCGATGTCAGTTGGTCGTATCTCAACTTTCCTCGATATCTACATTCAACGTGACTTCAAGGAAGGCACACTTACGGAGGCTGAGGCGCAGGAACTCATCGACCACTTGGTAATGAAGTTCCGTATGGTTAAGTTTGCACGTATCCCTTCATACAACCAGCTCTTCTCTGGTGACCCTGCATAGGGCTACCCTCGAAGTTGCAGGATTGGGTATGGATGGGCGTTCAATGGTAACTAAGACTGACTCCGTTTCCTCCATACACTTGAGAACATGGGTCCTTCACCAGAACCCTAACCTCACAGTGCTCTCTAGCTCACGTCTCCAAAGAACTTTAAGGACTATGCTGCGAAGATTTCTCATCTCTACCAGCTCCATCCAATATGAGAATGATGACGTGATGCGACCAATCTGGGGCGATGACTATTCTATCTGCTGCTGCGTATCTGCAACACAGACGGGTAAGGAGATGCAGTTCTTTGGTGCGCGTGCTAACCTCGCTAAATGTCTTACTTATGCTATCAGCGGTGGTGTTGACAGCAAGACACGTGAGCAGTGGACCTGCTTATCGTCCAATAGAGGGTGATGTCGTAACATACGATGAGTTCATGCCTCGCTTCATGGATATGATGGAGTGGTTGGCTGGTGTCTATGTAAACACATTGAACCTCATCCATTACATGCACGATAAGTACTTCTATGAGGCTGCAGAGCTTGCCTCATTGACACCGTGATGTACGTCGTACTTTCGCAACGGGTATCGCAGGCTCCAGTCATGTGGTCGACTCTATCTCTGCTATCAAGCATGCAAAGGTTAATATCATACGTGATGAGACTGGTTTCTATCGAGTTTAAGACTCGAGGGCGACTTCCCACGTTATGGTAACGACGATGATCGTGCTGATGACATCGCTGTATGGTTGTTGAAGACCTTTATGAATATGATTCGCAAGCATCATACCCTATCGCAATTCAGAGCTCTACAACAAGTATCCTTACCATCACTTCAAACGTTGTATATGGTAAGTTTACAGGTAATATGCCTGATGGTCGTCCTGCTGGTGCACCGCTCTGCCCTGGTGCAAACCCATCTTTATGGAGCAGAGCAGAATGGTTTTGTTGGCATCGTTGAACTCAACAGCTAAAGCTTCCATACGAGTATGCGCTTGATCGAATCTCTAACACACAGACAATTAGCCCAGATGCACTTGGTCACAATGACGGGGAGCGTATCAGTACACTTGTTGGTGTAATGGATGGCTACTTCGACCGTGGTGCACACCACTTGAATGTGAATGTCTTTGGTGTAGACAAACTGATTGACTGTATGGAACATCCTGAGAAGGAAGAATATGCAAACTTCACCATCCGTGTGAGCGGTTACGCTGTGAAGTTCATCGACCTTACACGCGAGCAGCAGATGGATGTTATTGCACGTCGTGCGCATGGTTCAATGTAAAGTGAATAATCAACATAACAACTTATCGGATTCGCCGACTTCCGAAATGATGCTACGGGTACACTCTGTAGAGTCGTTCGGGTCGGTTGATGGACCTGGTATTCGTTTCGTTATTTTCCTTAAGGGGTGTGCTATGCGATGCCAGTACTGTCATAATCCAGACACATGGGACAGGGCGGGGGGTAACCTCCGCTCTGTTGATGATGTCTTGTCACAAGCCCAACGTTATCGAAGTTATTGGGGAGAGAAAGGCGGTATCACTGTGAGTGGTGGTGAAGCACTGTTGCAGATACAACCTCTTACGGAACTGTTCCGTAAAGCTAAGGCTTTAGGAATCAATACCTGCCTTGATACTTCAGCCCAACCTTTCAATCGGGAGTCGAGTAGCTTCTCTGCTTTTGAGGAGTTGATGAAATATACCGACTTGGTATTGTTGGACATAAAGCATATTGATAGCGATGCCCATAAGCAATTGACTGGTTGGAAAAACGAAAATATCCTCGACTGTGCTCGCTATCTCTCTGACATCGGAAAACCTGTATGGATAAGACATGTCTTGATTCCTGGTATTAATGATGATGACGAATCTCTCTATAAACTTCGTGCTTTCATCGATACTTTGCTAATGTTGAGCGAGTGGAGATTCTGCCTTATCATTCGTTAGGTGTCTATAAATGGGAGCAGTTAGGTATTCCTTACGCACTCACAGATGTAGAATCGCCTACGGAGGAAAGTGTTCTTCATGCACGAAAGATATTAACAGAGGAGAAGTAATTGGGGCTGTTATAAAGTCTTTTAGAACCGTTCGATGTAAATATTTTTCCTCTATTGCTTTTTAATTAAGGCTTAATTGCATTCGAATTAAGCCTTAATTAGCTTCCAATAGGTGCTCTTTTGAGGTCTTACTAACGCCCTTTTGGAGTCCAATTAAGCACCTTTTAAAATGCACTTTTTGTAACTAATTGATTTAGTGAAGGTTGCAAACTTGACTCATATATCTGTTTTTGCTTTGTTCCGAGGAGTCTTTTGAAATTATGTACAATGTTTCAGAGCCTGAACGATTGGTTTTAAAGTTATGAGAATCTCTATGTTGGAGGTAAGGATAAGATAGGCAAGCAAGATAATCTTGCTATGAGTTTGTAGAATGATAGAGGTTGAATTATATAAGCAAGATGCTGACTCGCATGAAGTAATTGATGCACTAAAGGCTTTTTAACCTTATTTTTTACGTAATAAATTTTGACGACAACAGAAATGTTAAAGGCTATTATAGGAAAGGGATTGATACATTATCCGTGATAATAATCTTAGTTTCATGGTTAGTGTACATCCGAAAAATCAACAATAAAGGTTAATAGTGTTTTTAAATAATAAAAATATTTCCCTGAAAATTTGGTTGTTTTACGTGTATCTTTGCATCAAAGTTTTTAGTGGTTAATTTAGTTTTAGTATTTAAACCTTGGGTGATGTGAATCAGTCAAGGTCTTTTTGTATATAGTGAAGTCTTATACAAAGATTTCTTTTTATTGGTAGATTAACTCGCAACAGGTAATTCACAGTTTCAACTAATCATTTTATATTAATTATGTACGATATGAAATATGTTAATGACCGCATACGCAGACAAGATCGTCTGATGGATGAGGAAAGAGCGATAGAACTTCTGCAGATGGAGAATACGGAGTCTTGAGTATGGTCTCAGAAGATATGGGATATGGTATTCCTGTAAACTTTGTTTGGGACGGCAAGAATAGTATCTATATCCATTGTGCACCTGAAGGACGTAAGTTGGTGGCTATTGAGCAGAATCTAAAGGTTTCGCTCTGTGTCATTGGTAAAGTAAACTTGTTGCCGCGCAATTTCACTACTGAGTACGAGAGCGCTATCTTCTTCGGTGAGGCACATATTCATCTTTCTGAGGAAGAGAAGATGCATGCACTGCATCTATTGATAGACAAGTTGTCACCAGATTTCAAAGAGCTTGGCGATAAATATGCTCACATGAGTTTCTCATCGCGTTGAGATTATCCGTGTTGATTTCTCTGAGTTCAGTGGTAAACGAAAGAAGGTGCATTCATCAGCTACGCCAACCGGAGATTAAAGGGTTGCTCGTAGAATGGAATCACCACACATTAAATGTATCACACAACAAAGGTCGGCATCTCTCAGGACCTAAGTATTAGTTTTTAACGAATGGATATAGCTATCATTGGCGGAGGAGCAGCAGGGTTCATGGCTGCTATCATGGCTCGCAGAACAAACCCTTCAAGTAAGGTGACAATCTTTGAACGTGCACAGAAGGTGTTGGCTAAGGTTGAAATAACCGGAGGTGGACGTTGTAATGTTACAAATAGCTTTGCAGCCATTACGGACATGAAGCAGGCTTACCCACGTGGGCATAAACTCATGAAACGATTAATGAAGACGTTTAGCCATGAAGATACTTATAGATGGTTTGAGCAACATGGTGTGCCATTGGTAACGCAAGAAGATGAATGTGTTTTTCCGAAGGCGCAAGATTCTCATGCCATTATTAATTGTTTGGTGCGCCAGGCTAATGAATTGGGGGGGGCTATATGTTGTCGACATCGTTTGGTGAATATTCATAAGGTGGAAGATGGAAGGTTAAAACTGGAGTTTGAGAATGGGGCACATCGTGTGTTTCATCGTACTATTATAACAACTGGAGGCTCACCCAATGGACGTGGCTTACAATACCTTGCCCAGCTTGGACATGATTTAGAGGCTCCTGTACACTTCACTTTTCACCTTTAATATAAAAAGATCGTGCTTTTTGCGACCTTATGGGAACGGTTGTTGACCCTGTTGTGACGACTATTCCTGGAACAAAACTACGTGCGAAGGGTCCATTGTTGGTGACACATTGGGGCGTAAGTGGTCCTGCTGCTTTGAAACTTTCCTCCTATGCGGCTCGTCTGCTTGCTGAAAATGATTATAAAGCACCGCTTGCCATCAGCTGGACTGGCGAACTAACACGGCAAGAAGTGGAGGAGAATCTTCTGAAGTTGCAAACTGCTAACCCACGTAAGCAGGTTGCTACCTACATCCATTTGGTCTGCCGAGTCGTCTGTGGCTCTATATACTAAGTAAACTTGGCATAGATGCTGTGAAGCCATGGGCTGAGATTGGACGTAAAACACTAAACAGAATGATTGAAACATTGGTCAATGATCAATACACCATTGCTGGTAAAGGTACCTTTCGTGAAGAGTTTGTGACGTGTGGTGGTGTGAGTCTTAACTCTGTTAATTCTAAAACACTTGAAAAGTAAGGTTTGTCCAAATCTTTTCTTTTGCGGGTGAGGTGTTAGACATTGATGCTATTACTGGTGGTTTTAATCTTCAAGCTGCATGGACAACAGGGTGTTGTGGCTGGGCAATGTGCTGCAGGTAGTTAGCATCTTGTCACTTTGAAATCGTCGAGTGTTTGAAATAAAACGAGATGTAAAAACTATTGCTATCGAAAGAAAAATATTTGATAGTAGCATTTTCTTTTTATACAATAACACTTGCGCCAAAGATATATCGTTAGCTAATAAGTCCTCAGCACAACTGGTGTTTATGAATAACACTATTTGTGCTGTGCAATAACACTTTAGTCAGAGATGTGAAGTGAGGGCAACTCGTCATTATATATAGTATGACTAAAGCCCAACTTATATCGAAATCATTTATTTTTCCTATATAAGGGAATGACCTTGCATTACAAAAAGTGTATAACTTTGCATTGAGAGTCCAGATAAGAGACGACAAATAATAGCCCTATACACCATCAGAACTTATCTTCAATACAGCCTATATATGATTTGATTTTTCATCACTAAATCTCGCATCTTTTTGAGTTCATCATCCATACAGTCTATACCTTTGTTTGCTTTTTACTCATCGATACTACCTATACCTTGCTTAAGTTTATTGTCCATACGGTAAATATTCATTTGATTTGCTCATCGATACAGCCCATACCCTGTTTGACTTTTGTTGTCCATATGGGTCTTTTCCTCGTTTTGCTTTTTATTCATCGATATTATACATACCTTGTTTGAGTTTGATATCCATACAGTCTTTACCTTGTTTGATTTGCTCATCGGCACTGTCTATACCTTTGTTTGACTTTTGTTATCCATACAGCATATACCTTATTTGTGAGTTGTTGTCTATACAGCTCAATTTATTGTTTTATCTTATCATCTTATAAATGTATGTAAGTAGGTGTCACAATAGTCGTTTTTAGTTAAAAAGTGTTTTTATTTTAAATTACTTTTCCCATACATTTTTGTAGTTTCAAAAAATATCTATACCTTTGCATTCGCTTTCAACAAGGAAGCAGGTTGACTACAAAGTAACCTTTTGGGAGAGATGGTAGAGTGGTCGATTACAACGGTCTTGAAAACCGTCGTACCGAGAGGTACCGGGGGTTCGAATCCCTCTCTCTCCGCTTTAGGTACTCTGAACAGACCAATAGAGAAATCCTAACGAAAACGTAAGTATCATAGCTACAAGTAGTTATGATACTTTTCTTTATATACATTCTTCTTCTCAGAGTACGTACAGAGGGGGTAAATACTCCCAAAATACTCTACAATGGCTACAATCTGGCTACACTTTTTGAGGCAAAATAAAAATTGTAGCCAAGAGTTCGTACAGAGTACGCATAGAGTACACGCAAATTGCTGTTATTCAAATAAATATGTCGAACTTTGCAGCGTGGTTACAGAAGTTTATCTCGCTAATAATTCAATCTTTGGGCTACAATTCTATTAGAAGCTGGCTACAATTATTGAATTTTAGCTACAACTTCCTTGCCATGGCTACAATTAAACAACAGCAGCGCAAATGAAAACCATTTTCAGAGCAGTCTTCTATTTAAGAAGCAACTATGTGAACAAGGAGGGTAAAACACCCGTGATGTTGAGAATCTATCTCAACAACGAACGACTTTCCATTGGCTCAACAGGTATTGCCGTTCAGCAGTCGCAATGGGATAGTGAAAAAGAACGGCTGAAGGGAAGGACTACAGAGGCTCTTTCTACTAATCTCGAGTTGGATAACATCCAAAAGCGGATTGCAGACCATCTTCAAAAAGTTGGAAATGACAGATGCCATTTCTTTGGAACGTATTAAGTCGGAGTATCTCGGCAAGAAAGAAGAGGTCGAAACGATGATGACACTCTTCGATAAGCTAACAAAAGATATTGCCAAGCAAGTGGGCATATCTGTAAGTGCTGCCACTTTTCAGAAATATAATGTCTGCAAACGACACTTCACGACTTTCTTGCAGGATAAGTACAAACGTTCGGATATACGTTTATCTGAACTCACCTATATCATCATACACGATTTTGATATTTATCTTCGCACAGTAGTTGGTCAGAACCCAAATACAGCCACCAAGACAATGAAGACTTTCAAGACAATTACGATTTTAGGAAGAAAAATGGGCGTAATCCATCACGATCCTTTTCTTAATCATCGCTTTCACCTTGAGCCAGTCAATCGTGGTTTCTTAACAGATGAAGAGATTTTGAAGATAGCCAATAAGGATCTGGGCATACAACGTTTGGAATTGGTTCGTGATTTATTCGTATTTTCGTGCTTTACAGGTTTGGCGTACATTGATGTGGCCAACCTTACTCCCGAGAATATTGTTACCCTTGATGACAAACAATGGATAATGACAAAACGACAAAAGACGAGTGTTGCAACAAATGTTCTTTTATTGGATCTTCCGAAGAATATCATCGAAAAGTATAGTGGCAAGACCTATCGTAATGGCAAACTTTTCCCAATGCTAACTAATCAGCGAACCAATTCATATCTGAAGGAAATTGCAGATATTTGTGGCATTAAAAAGGACCTAACCTTTCACATGGCTCGCCACACATTTGCAACAATGTCATTGAGTAAAGGTGTTTCTATGGAATCAGTTTCTAAGATGCTGGGACATAGCCAACATTAAAACACAAATTTATGCCCGCATTACCAATAAGAAAATAGAACACGATATGGAACAGTTGGCGGGCAAGTTGAGACAAGTTCAAAGTTGCTATGGGCATCAACTCAAAATAATGTAAAACCCTAAACCAAGAAGATTATGACAACAACAAAGAAAGAACTTTCTTACTTCCGTTTGAAGTTAGAGAACTACCTCAGTGAGCATTTCCCAGAAATGCTGGGTGATAAACCATTCATAACGTCAAGAGCCGATGAAGCCCTTACTGCCTACTGTGATGCAGTAGCACAAGAGCTCTCGCATCCCGAAGCTAGAGACAATGGCAAGTGAAGTCTTATACCAAAGGTTTGCACTTTTCCAAGTACGACACGCTTGTCTCTATCTTAGAGAATGAGTTCGAGAAAGAACTCCCTTCTCCTCTTCCTGAAAGACTAACACCAATGCTTCTGAAGAATAAGGCTGTGCAAAGCGTTTTCAACAAGTATGAACTGACAGACGACTTTGGCGCAACTCCAGATTATGAGAAACTCTACACCGAACTGACAGGAACAATCGTTCTGCTCATCGAGGTTAATGGTCTGCCAATAGTCGATAGTGAGAACAGCGACTGATGTAACACCATCGGGAGCTTTTGTAGTGTCAAGAGCCAGATAAACGCTCCTCCACACGCCAAGGTTTGTACAAACACTTGTCTTTGTGTAGCCAGAGCATCTTGTTATTGCTCTTGAACTATTAAAAGCTCCGATATGAATACAATCATCATGAATCAAGATGTCCACACACCAGCCTTCATCAAGGCAGACGCATCGAACAAAACCGATAATATCAAGCAGCAGCCGATTTCTCCCAAGCAAGTCCGCCGCTTCGGTTGGACACGCTTCATCGAACTCGCTATCCTGCTTTCCATCGTTATCGGTGCCATTTGGCTTATCTCGAAGATAGTAACGCCGCAAAGTCGTAACTGCCGTGTCAGTCATTGCAGGTTTTCTGATACTACGCTTTATAGTCAGGGGTAATTCTGAAAAGTAACATTTGCGCTGCTGACCATTCTCTTCTGGCTGGCGATTCTCTGTGCCATCCTGCTTTGCGTGCTTTAAGAAGCATAGCTCTGTAAAAACTTTCATGCTATTTCATCAGGTGGTTATCTCGCATATTAAGATAGCCACCTTTTTTCATCTTTCCACTACGCGTTGCACTTTGCTTCTTTTCCAGTGCTCCACAATATGCGAAATGAAAGACGGATGCTGTTCCTTTTATCCGCAAAAGGTAGTACGGGGCTTGTTGCTTTTCCCAAGGTCCTAAAGCCGCTTGGTTTGTCTGGAAAATCTCCACACCTACGGGTAGTGTTTTCCGCCAAAACCTTAGCAAAGCCTGCCCGCTACCTCTATTTTTGCTACAAAAAGGAATCAGCATACTCCGATCTTTGGACGCATATGTCGCATGGATAAGCAAAAAGGGAACTCGAAGAGGGCGACCGAAGGAAAAGCCAAATACAACATCTTCGATGAACAGAATTGAAAAATCGGCGAAAGCCAAAAGGATATAGCTCCTCCTCTCATTACCGCATTAACTCTGTGGTTGGAAAAAAGTGAGCAAGTGTTGGCAATTAAGTTTGTACAATGGGACGTTCCCCCTTTGGAGAGCCTTTGTAATAGCAAAGTATATCTCCTACGTGTGAAACTCTATCGTGGCGAGCGTATGAGCCGTGAGGAAAAGAATTGGCTATGTGAAGCGGTGAACTCTAATACCTACTTCCGTACTGCCGTTCCCCTACAAGGCTATCGCTTTGACTTCTTCGATGTGCTGAAGAAATACCTTGTGGGTCAGTACGGACAATGGACAGAGTATTACGCACCCGACAGAACAAGCCTAAGAGCCTACCTATATGGGCGCATCAATCAGATAGTAGAAATCCCAAAATACTAAGCAATATGAAAGGTACAGAACATTTTACACGGACAATAGCCGAGTATCTCAATCAGCGTGCTATGGCAGACCCATTGTTTGCCCCTAACTTGATGAAACCTAACAAGAATATCGAGGAGTGCATCACCTACATTCTTAATGAAGTGCAGAAAAGCGGTTGCAATGGCTTTGATGATGATGAAATTTTCTCTATGGCTGTTCACTACTACGATGAGGACGATATAGAGGTGGGTAAGGCTGTTTCTTGCCAAGTAGCCGTCAATCACATTGTGGAACTCACAGAGGAAGAAAAAGCCGAAGCAAGGCAGGAAGCCATTAAGCAATATCAGCGTGAGGAACTTGCCAAGATACAGAGCCGTAACACACGAGTGAAGAAGACCGAGAATGCAGCAACCCAAGTACAACCATCCCTATTCGATTTTTAAGTCTATGAAACCGAGAAACAAGTTTGAGAAGGCGGTCCTTGCCGAGAGCAGGCACCTTCGCCCGATAACCAAGACACAGACAAAGTGGGCATTCCGTAAGTGCATAGACCATTTAGCCTACCGCCTGCCAAAAAGGTCGCACCCACTTGTATGGATTGTGGGCATAGTTGGATAATGGACAAACATAGAGAAACTTGACCTTGCCCTCATTGCAGGGCAAAGTTGCAGGTCAAGGAAACCTTTGAGCGTAAATTGCAGCAGAAGCGGTATTTCACCACGCTAACCGCTTGTGGAGAGTATCAAGTATTGCGTATGTTCCTCCTTGTTGTGGGAATGGAGAAAGGCAGTAAGGCACAATATCACGCACTTGAAATCGGTCAGTATTGTGGAACGCAAAAGGACGGCAAAGCCATTGTTGCCATTCCACGCACATTGGGCAGATATGTTGATACCTTTTCCTATTATAGCCCTATGGCAATCCGCAACGATAATGAAGCCTATCAGCATATTGCCTACTCACCGATATATCCGAAGTTCAAGGTTACAGACACACTCCGCAGGAATGGATTTGAGGATGATTTTCACGATATAGCCCCGACAATACTCATTCCTGCATTGCTTTCGACAGCCGGGCTGAAACATTGATGAAAGCAGGACGGATTGAACATTTGCGCTATTTCCTCAACAACAAATCGACATTTGACGCTTGTTGGCGGTCCTACAAAGTTGCCACTCGCAACGGCTATGAGATAGAGGATATTTCTCTATGGTGCGACTATGTGGATATGCTCCGCAGATTGAATAAAGACATACACAGCCCAAAGTATGTTTGCCCCACCGACCTGCATAGGGAACACGACCTAAGACAAAGCGAACTCTGAGACAAAGGGAAAAGGAAGAGAAAGAGAGAGACGCAAAAAGGCAATCGAGGAAGAGAAGCGTTTCCACGAACTCAAATCCAAGTTCTTCGGTATCTGTTTCACGGACGGCACAATCCAAGTTCACGTATTGGAGAGTGTGCAGGAACATTTGGAGGAAGAGTATCAATGCACCAGTGCGTATTCGACAATGCCTACTATCTCAAAAGAAAACTCCCTTATCCTTTCGGCAACCATTGAGGGCAGACGGATAGAAACGATTGAGGTCAATCTGGACACGCTCAAAGTGGTGCAAAGTCGTGGAGTGTGCAACAAGAATACGGAATACCACGAGCAGATAGTAAACCTTGTCAATGCCAATCGAGGTCTTATAAGCCGAAGAATGGAAGTAACAGCATAAAGTATGAACCATTAAATTATCAGAGATATGAAGACAGAGATTGAAAAACATCATCTATAACTATACGGACGAGATACCGCATATTCTCATTAGGGTTATCAATTAACCATATCCAAATCTACAAAAGAGATTTGTCAGTTTCTTCAAAAAGGGTCTACCTTTTCGGCAAAAAAGGTAGACCTTTTTAATTGAAAAGGTAGACCCTTTTGGTGGAAAAGGTAGACCTTTTTCTGATAATAAGTAGATAGTTTTACTAGTTTAGGTGAACCCTTTTTGTGCAAAAAGGGTTCATAATTGTCAAAAAGTATGTGCTTTTTCTTGGAGATAGTCAAGAATTTTCTTACCTTTGTGATATAAATCTACTAACAAGTTGAGGAGGATAAAGCCCCAGCCTCCAAAGGCTTAACAATCGGGGGCAATACTAATGACTATAGCGAACAGACCCATTGCTTATACGCTAAAGGGCGTAAAGGAACAGTTGGAAATTTGAAAGGAAAAAAATCGTTGTGCAGGCACATCCCTACAGGACGAAAGAGAGTTGATCATCGTAGTTTCTGTGATGAAGTAGCACACGCTACAACGTTCCACAGGTGCAGAGGTTGAGGCTGTTCTCAGACTTGCAGCTGAAATAGCAGAAAAGCACGTTGAGAACGGAGACATTGTAGACTTCGGAGACATCGGGACACTTACACCTTCTTTCCAGAGTAAACTGGTTGAGAAAGGAAAAGCGGAGTTCAACCCAAAGGTTCATATTACGAAAACCTGTGGTACACTCACTCCCTCAAAGAAGTATTTTACACTTACTGGCGTGAGCTACGAACGTGTTACTGCGCCTGAAAAACGAAACTAGCCGGCTAAGAATCACTCTCAATCGGGACCAGAGTTGCAGAGCCATAAGGGGACGAACGAGCGTGACTCTAATATTTACATTGATGCGTGGAGCACATTGTCTCCACGCATCAATTTCTATTATTAGTATTACTACTGTTTTACAAATCCATTCTTATAAAAAGTCATACCAAGCTGCAATCTTTTTAGGGTAGTGGCTTTCAGAAGTAAGAGCATTTCACGAGTGAACTCCAAGTGACCAGTAATATTTGCTGTAACGATGTTTTTATCACTTACAGCCTGTGCGTTCACATATCCTGTTTCGTTCGTGTATCTTTCACCACCCCATTGTTTAAGTTGGTCGAGACCATTACCCGTATGTTTTACGTTGTTCAAGAAACCATGAGCACACAGAAACGATGCTCCGTTGCATATAGCTCCTACGGGTTTGTCCTTATCCATTGCTTCTTGTACCAATGGCTCAACAAGTTCTGCTTCAGGAGAATCCCATTGATTGCCACCGATAAGCACTAAGGCTGCATACTCTTTGGGCATGTTCTCAAAAGAATAGTCGGGCAATGTTTTGAATCCACCAATGGAACAGACTGCATCTAATGTCGGAGCAACTGTATGCACTCTGTACTTGATTTCACTACCTGGTATTACGCCAACATGAAGGGCTGTAGAGAGAAAAGCACCTTCCCAATCTGTGTACTCATTCAATAAGACGAAGAGTACCTTTTTGTTTCTTTTATTCATTGCTTATCCTATTTAATCGTAATACAAAAGTTACAATTTTTTTAGCAAAAATAGAAACAACATCAGGAATAATTCTTGGTTTAATATAGTCAGATGATAAAGAACAACGCAACTCAACCTTTCGGCGTTTGACTAACCCATTCAAAACCTTTTCCTTGTATCGGCAGAACGAAACATACTCCCTGATAGAAGTTCCTGTCTCCCGACTCTATCTTTCGCAACAGTCTACTCTTGGGGTGCTTGCCATAACCAAGCAATCGTCCTACACCCACATTATAGGCAAGCAAGGTCAGCAGCAGTGCATCCTTTCCATAGCCCTTGAAGTATTCAAAGCATTTCCAAAGGTCGGCACGGAGTAACGAGTCCGCCTGCCGTTCTGTCATATTGGAAGATAAATGCTCGCCTGGCTGCAACTGATGACCATAGCCGACATAAGGAAAGCAACCCTTGCCATGCAGTCCCTCGAAGTACTTTACGACAACCACGGCACGCTCAAAAGGCGGCAAGTCTGCCAACCGCACCCTGCGCTGGGCAAGGATCGACTGGCAGAACAAGCATATAATACAGAATAAGGCTAAGCGTTTAGCTGTTCGCATCTTCCAAGGCTTTGGTTACTACTGTGGTGGACTTTCCTTTTTCCTCCGCCTTTTCGTTGTTGAAACTGAAAGTCAGTTGTTGCATTTTACCAAAACTGTCCTCCACATAAATGTCTATTGTCTGACGGTCGGTGGAGAGCGAGGTGTAATACAGGCGGAACACATCTTTAGTTAGCGGATAGCGGTCGTTCGGCTTGAAGACAGTGCCGTTATCATTTCTTAGCAAGCCCTTGCCGTCAGACTGGAAATAACGTATCGTATAGCGAGTGTCAGCAAACTTACCGCTCCGCTTTAGTGTGCAGCGTATCTCAGCTGTCTGCCCCCTTACGATGTCCTTCTGAACCGGCATTGTCTCCACCATAAACGGATAAGACTGCTGAATATCCAAATCCCTATCACAAGCAGATAGGCAAAACACGGCAAGGGTCAGTAAACCCATTACCCAAATCGTATTCAATATCTTTTTCATCTTTTCTTCTACTTAAAAGTTAAACCTTAGTCCAGCTGAAACAGCAGGACGAAAACGATGCACATCCGTTCCAAAGAGGAACCGTCCCTGTGCCTTTACAAGAAAGAGAACCCTGTCCGTTAGGAACACTTCCACCGAGCCATGCACGGCACCGCCATAGACAAAGCGGGAGCGGTCGAGCAGCGTCGCCCCATCGGGCGGCAGCTTTTTGTCCTCGTTCAGCTGCTCATAGCCACCCAAAGCGGATATGCCACTATAGAGAAATACGTTCTTACCTCTGTCGGAGAGAACAGGCTGCATATAGCCCACCTGTAAGAGCGCATCTTTGAGTTTTATGTTATAACTTCTGTACGGCATATTCTGCTGTTCATACTCTGCCATAACAAAAGTATAATTCTCACGACTCGAATATCGGGTGAGTGATACTCCCATGCCAAAATTGTCAGATGCAAGGAACTTTTCACCCTTGATAAGCGGAACACTCCTACAACCTCTATTCCCTTTGCTTGGGTATCAGTCGCTGTGCTTGCGATGGCAGACTGAAAAGTCATAGCCACCGCAAGGCATACTGTCAGAATGATATTGTTCTTTTCATTACCATTTCAGTTTGAGGTTATCAATCTTCTTTGCCAACTGCAGGTCTTCTGCCGTTACATAAAAGGTCAGCGTACGCCCGCCATTTCTCTCATAGAGCGTCACTTCAAGCTGCTTGTCTTCTGCAAGAGAAAACTGTTCGAGCGCAAACACAGTGTGTTCACTGCCCATACCACGCACCTGCATCACCTGGTTATAGGCGCGAAGTGGCTGCACACCTGCTCTTGTATGGCGGTACGCTTTGCCACCTTCTTATCCACCACCTTTGAATGTGATAAAAGTCCACCGAGTACGGCATATTCGTACCGTTTTGCATACGAATGTGGAAATACAGCAAAGCCATTATGCAGGCATACAAGCCACGAGCAGGAACTTCATGCCGAACTGCTGTGCACCGATGTGCTTAATGCAGCGTCTGTCATTCTGGTAGATGGTCTGCATCATCAGCTTTACTAATACGGGTGACTCGTTGCCAAGTTCCTTAAAGTAAATATCAGAGCGATTGCTTGGCAGCCTGCCTTCCGTCGTGGAAAGAAAGTCCTTTCATCTCTGCTGAGCTTCTCCGGCTCATCAGCATACTTTACGTTGAAAAGCATAGAAAGAGCCGTCCTCACAGATGACACTCATATTGGTTTCCGTCTCAAAGTCCTTCACCGAAAGCCTTTACACGTAGTACGTTCTCGGCATCCTCCGCCTTCCCCGCGATGATGTTCTGCGAACCTAAGTCTACATATCGGATGGCAGAAGGGAAGATAAGATGCACGGTCTTGTCAAAGGTAACGTCAAGACCATACGGCAGTACGACACGCCCCCGTTGGTATGGCACGGCTCATACCCTGAAAGAGCTCTCCCGAAGTAAGCGGACGGCTCGGTGTCAGACCATCATTGTTTTCCTGTGCTGTGGCTGTTGCTCCCACCATGGCAAGCATAGCCATTGATAAAATAAATTTCTTCATTGTTCCTTTTTGATTTGATGTTATTTTTACTTATCATTTTCGATTGTTTTATTTGGACTGAACCAAGAAAAGGCGGTAGCCACCCTTGAGCGTTACCTTGACGGTGCGCAGTTTCTTCTGAAGCAGCTGACTTGCACCCTGCATCACCCCACGGGCAGCCTCGGAGATAATCTGGTCCTTGGCAGAGGAAGCGAAGGTAAAGGATGTTCCCATTGAACCACCGATGTTCGCCCCGACTTCTTTAAGCGCGTTGATGTCCTCCGAGCCTGGTATATACACACCCTCCTGTCCGTCCATGTCGTATGCCGAGAGCTTGACGGCTATGATATGCCCGTCCACCTCAATGCTTTTGATAAGTAGGTGCATACGATTACCTTCTATCTTAGCGACGGCTATGAGTCGGCTCTGCCGTGGAATGTGCAGCCCTCTACCTTGGCACTTTCAAGCAGACGGAGTACCATTGTCACCCTCCCTTAAGAGCTGTAGTCCTGTCCCTACTACTTTGAGCGTATGTGCATTGTGGGTAGCAGCCATTAACTGCGAGCGAATGAAAAGCCCATATTACGAGCCTTCTTGCCGTATTCCTCCATAAAGTACACATCGCTCATAGGCTGATCAAGTGAAGATACTATCTGCCTACGCTCCGGCAGCACCTCCATTACAGGCTTTTCCTTCTGCATGGTCTTGCGCTTAGCGGCGTCAGAGCCACCTGCTGTATCTTCCGTTTTTTCATTTCCTGCCGCCAGACCATTATTGAAGGTAGGTGGAGTTGATGCTTTAGGGAGATACTTCGCTGCCATCTGATAGCTCTTTTTCCATCAAGGCAAGCTGCCGTTTCTCTTCACTGTCCTCCTGCTGTCTTTGTTTTGTTTTCCGTGGGCTTTTCCATCGTTGTCAGCAAGGGATTTTAGTTGAGTTTACATTTTATTCAGAAATACATATATTTTAAATATTTTTTTGTATCTTTGTTGCAATTTTAAATCTATCTATTATGTTCAGTAAAATTGATATTCAAAAAATCATTAGGAGAAGATATTATCTTCTTTCCATTCAAAGAAGAAAATATCAAAAGAAAACTCTCTTAATCTGACGGTAAGTAAGTGGGCTTGGACATTGACAGAAGTGGACCAAACTGAACTTAAAAAAATTGGAAATGGTGGAGAGAAAAAGTATGGCGAGAAGAAATCTTGCTTTAATCAACAAGGACGGAAAAGATTGCATCATTCTTTTTCCTTTCTCAACAACAATGGTGATAACAAACGAGTTTCTCGCAATAGGAAAATCAATTGGAGGAACAATCCATACACGAGTTGGCACAGCTGCTTTAGGAGTTGGGCATATTTCAACAATGTTAGGACCATCTTATATGGGTAGACTTTGTGTCCCCCTTCATAATCCAACCTGCAAACCAATATATTTACCTGTCGGAGACTCATTCCTTTCCATCATATCGTTTTAAAGTTCCAGGTATCAAAGAAAGTAATCATACTTCTAAAGCACATATAGATAAGTTCTCAACGTGGGGATAACACTTAATGAGAAAGAACGGCAAGAAATCTGTTTAGAAGACCTAAAAGATATGGAGAGTTGTAGTGGAAATTAAAATCACAGGATTTCATATCATATAAACAAGAACATTCCAGGATGTATTGTTTTTCAGCGTTCAGTGAAAGAAAGGATTATGCAGAATAAGATAATTTTGTGTATTGCTTTTTATTGTCTTATTAGGATTAATGTTCCTCTTAAAGAAATTATTTCTGGATTCACTTTTTAACGGAAATGATAGAGTTCCTTTATGAAGATAAAGCCATTTGGTTAAAAATAAATATAAGTATAATTATCTAGAACTGATAAACGAAAAATCATTAGTCTACTTGTAGTTAGTGTTATAATAACGGAATATAGTCTTTACCATTTTTGTTGGTCTAACGACTTCTGTAGGTTTTATTAAATAGTGTTGTTAGTTTCCAAAACACAAACAATTCACTCGACTGTTTTCAAAAATTAGTCGAGTGTTTTTGAAAAATACTCGACAGTTTTCTTTGCATTCTGACAATTGATTTTGTATCTTTGTAGTACTATTAAAAACCTGATACCGACAGAGGGCAAGCGCTCCTAACCTCTGAAGGACTAACCTACGAGGAGCACCTGATATAAAACTATGTCAAACAGACCTTTAGCCTATGTGCTTTCAGAGCGCAAGGCAAATCTCGGAAAAATGGCAGGAAGATTGTCATTCAGGCTCGTCCAACTGGACGTAAGCGAGTAGATCATCGTAGTTTCTGTGATGAAGTAGCACATGCGACTACATTCACAGGTGCAGAGGTGGAAGCCGTTCTGCGACTTGCTGCAGAAATTGCAAAGCGGCATGTTGAGAATAGCGATATCGTGGACTTCGGTGACATCGGCACACTGAGCCCATCATTCCAAAGTAAGTTGGTGGAGAAAGACAAGGAGAAATTTAATCCTAACGTACACATCACCAAGCCTATTGTTCATCTTGCCCCTTCAAAGAAGTATTTCACGCTTACTGGCGTGAGCTACGAGCGTGTTATTGTACCTGACAAGGCATCCAAGAAACCAGCTGAAAACATTCCCAATCAGGACAGAGAGTGCTATAGAACCATAAGGTATGAACGAAATATGATTTTCTAATCTTTATATTGATGCGTAGTGACAATGTGCTTCACGCATCAATAAAAGGTGCAATTTATGAAAGGTTTACATCCTTTTTGTAAAACAATATACAGAGATCTATTATGATGAGAAAAATTGGCTTTTATTTTTTATCTCTTTGGTTATTGTTTGTTTTGATATTCATCATAACAGCAGACATACCGATTTGCTTCTGCAAGGATAGTACTTTGTAGGATTTAAGTACTTGTTCTCGAAAATATTATTCCCTATGTTCTATTGTAGCTTACTTGTTAGCGTGTATTCTTATCTCGATATCAACAAAAGGGCACAAAAGAATTGTCATTTTGAGATAAAAGAAATAGAAAGTATAGAATATGAACATTTAACCTTTCTAACTACATACATTATCCTTTTAGTATGCTTCAATTTCGGAAGTTTACGATATATTGTTGTTTTCGTTATATTACTTTTTTGTATTGGTTGCATATATATCCGTACAGATATTTTTATGCAAATCCAAGTTTAGCCTTACTCAATTTTAGGATTTATAAGGTTAATGGATTGTTTAGAAATGGAGAAATGAGAGAAAAATAGAATTCTAATAACAAGAGATAAAATTAGATAGTGGAGACAATGTAAAATATCTAAAGTTGGATGAACGAATTTATTATGCATTAAAAATTAAATAAATGAACAAACAAAAATTGAATGAAGCGCTTGCATTTATAAATGCCTGAGGGGAGTTACAAATTATCATTTATGCCAATATAAGTGGGGGCAAATGAACCAAGACAGTTAGATATAAAGGAAGAAGACTTAACTGAACTTAGGAAATTATTTGTGGCAAGTATAGAGTCTTCTATCATTTCGAAAGAAGACCATACTGTGTTACTTCTTTCCTCTGCTGATGAACGAGGGAAATTGTTTCTATCAATATGATTTGGAAGTTCCAGAAGGATTAGGGCGTTTAGAAACAATAATTGAAATGATAGTCTTCAAAATTTTGATTTTAACAAAATAATTTTGAAAGTATAGAGTCACTAATTATAGTTTTTGCAGATTCTAAGCATGAGATATCTCTATTCAAAAAGTTATCAACAGTTGAGGTAATAGGTAGAGGAGGTTTTATTTTGGAAGTCTAAACATAGAATCGAGCAGTTTAAAGATCAGCTATTGCAGTATAACCTCAAGTTTCCAAAAGCCTTAAGAGTTGGTGGTGAAATAATTATAATAACTTAGATGCTATAGAAAAAGAATTTGGCTTTCATGAGTAATTATAAAAGAAGCAACTAAGAGTCTTTCAGTTATTGAAGAGAAAAGAACTCATGGATAATATTGATAGTTTAAAAAGAAATTAGTAAGCGATGTTCGGTTTGCGCGTAAACTTACCAAGGTTGCAAAAACTCCCCAGTTATAAGGCTTGGTATCCCTAATAGAGTATCATTACATTTGCGAAAAAGCATCCTTTGACAAAAAGAAAATGAAATACAATGATAGCCAGACAAAATTTCATTTAGATACTAAAGTTTCAAAGAATTTATTGATTAAAATTTTTAAATGATGATTTACTAACTTCAGAATTAACAAAATTATATTATGATAGTCTTGCAAAAGACGATATAATAGTAGAAGAGGAATAATAAAAAATTACTTTATATACCTTATGCCGAGTGTATTTTCTTATACTCGGCAGAGGTGACGGTAAAGAGTTCGGGTAATTCCACACGGAAAGCCACCGTGATGTCGGCATCCTTACTCACCATGCAGCCCTGCTCTACGGAGAGCAGTGGAAACTTCGACTCCAAGGTGGTTATCTTGCTTTTATTTCTCATTTCTTCGCTTTCTTTGGTTGAAGGTTACAGATAAGGTGGCAGACCGTACGGCGGTTTACAAGGTAGCGTGGGTGCATACGCACTGCTCCTTTTTTCATCAGTCCGTACTGCCCGTACTTTCTGTTCATGGTGAACGTTTGCCATACCACAAGGCTGGCACCCACTACACCTATGACAAGACAGGTAATTTGGCTGACTCCACAGAGATAGAGAATGACCACAAGAATGAAAGACTGCCAGCAAGCCTCCTGCAAAGAGGAAGAGGTACTGCGCCTTCAAGCCCTTGAACTCTACCGTCCGGCCTACACCTTTGTTGATTTCAAATGCTGCCATCGCCTTACAGGAAGAAACTTCTCAAGATAGTGGCAGCCACGATGAGGAAGATACACGCACCGAACCAAGAGGCTGCGGTCTTGCTCGTATCGGGGTCACCACTTGAGAACTTGTTGTACACTTTAATGCCTCCAATCAACCCCACTACCGCCCCCTACGGCATAAATGAGTTTCGTGCCGGGATCGAAGTAGGAGGTTACCATTTTTGTAGCTTCATTGATACCGGCAATACCATTGCCCTTGTGCGTATGCTCCTATGGTGGCAGTCATCAGCAGGAGCATCATCAGTGTAATTTTTGTTCATTTGTATGTTATAATTTTTAAGTGTGATAAAATTGCTTTGTTCTTAAAAAGGAAGGGGAAAGAGAGGCACATTTTTCATGTGGAAACCTTTGTAGCTGTTAATGAGCCGTTTTCTTTTCCCGCTTCCATCGTTGATTGTTTACAGATAATATGAAAGAGGCTTGTCGTCGTCATTATCGGATGAAGTGTCGAAGCGCTTGAATCTGCTGGTATTGAGTTTTGAGAAAACAACATTGCTTGTTGCTCGCTTTGTTCTTCCGCTTTACGGATTTTCTCCAATAGCGAAGTTTGCTCACCCTGCATCTTGGCGATGTTCTCCTTGTACTTATCCAATAGATCTGAGTCTTGAAGCTGCCGAATGGTCTCTTTGACTTCTTTCTCATCAGCCTCCTCACAGTTCTTTGCCCATTTTTGCAGGCGGACTAAGTCACGTGCGAGGACGGACTGCCCTGACATCTCGGTTTCGTCCGATGTGGACTCAATGGGCAGAATTAATTCCTCACGGGCGACCTCATCCTCATCAACTCGCTCCATCTCGAAATCAACGTCCATCTCGTTGTCCTCTTCCTTCATGTCCTCTTTCTTTTCGGAGTTCTGAGGTGCAAAATTATTACTATTCTGCTCTGAATTTTCAGATGAAGAAGCAGAGGGAACTTGTGGGATAATAGGGGAAATGGAACGGCTTTTGCCAATCAGTACAAACTCGGCTTGATCTTCTTTTCCTTCTCCTTTTTGTCCGTCTTTTTCCTTCGTCGCTTCATTCTCCTTAGTCTGCTCATTGCCCTTTTTATTTTTCTTGATAAGGATGCCATACGGAGATACATACCGCATATAGAAGTACAGGATACCCAGCATTATCCAAATGATGATGAGTATCAGTATAAAACTGAAAAGTATTGTTTCCATCATAGTGTTATTGTTGTCTTGCGTCTTTGTTTTGCTGCCGCACTGTTGAGCAATTCCAAATGTTCACGCAGGTGTTCCCTAAGAATGTTGTCTATATATGCGGCTATGGAAACACGCTCCCCCAAATCCTGCAACACGTTGCGCAGGTTCTGCAGCGTTTCCAGATTAATGGAGAAGGCTGTCCACATTTGGGAGCGGACGGGATGAAAAGTACAGGGAACGGTAGTCCTCTATGGAAAGGGAGGACACGCGGGCTTTTTCCATTCTCAGTTTCCTTTCCCGTTTCTGTTCCGTGTTTCCGTTTCTCTCTCTTTCATTTCATCTACCGGTTTTTCTTTTTGCTGTTTTCGTTTCTTTCATCTCTTCTAAATTATTGTCTTCCTCCCCTGATGTTGCAGGGAGGACTCAGCATCCTCGGAAGGGTCGAAGGAGTTTGGTATCGTGACAGGTTTTACTACGACATTGTCCTCTGCCATTTTCTTCAGCTTGTTTTCCAGCTGTTGCTTTCTTTCCTCAATCGTTGCCATTTTCTGTTTTCGTTTTTAGTTTGAGACGTTGAATTATCTCATTGACGAGTTCGTCCAGCCCTGTACCTGTTCGTAATCCCTTGCAGGAGGCTGATAGGTAGAGCGGAACACTCCGCGCAATCCGTATGTGGAAAGTTCGTGAGAGAAGCGGTGCGTGCATACACATAGCCGGGACAGGAGCGTGAGTTCGTATTCATGGATGAGCTTTGTATATTCATCGATGATGATGTTCCTTACTCTTCTGTCCACCTTGTTCCAGAACAGGATAATGTCCTTTATCCGAGAGTCGGACATCGAAACTCCAATCTCCGTGATAGTCTTGGCGTATGCCAGACATGAAACCAGACGACTGAATGTCGGCTTCAATCGGAGAAAGGATATAGTCCATCTGAAGGGACAGTTCCATCAGTTCGGTTGTTCCAGCATGTCCCGGGAAATCAAATATAACCAACTGGTACTTTTCGTTGCTGATACCGTCGATTTTACTTCGTGCAGTCCTGACGGCTTCCTTGGGTGCAGACTTGTAAATTCTGTATGCTTTTTTGCCAAGGTGATGAAAGTACTCTTGCATGGATTTGGAAAGCTCTTCGCTCTCCTGAACGATACTTTTCTCACGTTCCCTCAGTTTGTAGAAAGAGTCTTGCGACAGGTCGTCAGTCCATCACGAAGAGGTTGATGCCTTGTTCGTAGTACAATATGCTGCTTACGATTTCGGCAAGAGTACTTTTTCCCACTCCTCCCTTTTGGGAAGAGAAGCCCAGAAAAAGGGGGCGTTGTTCTTTGTTCTCCATAATGATAATTTCTTAGTTCATATTATTTGTCTATTTGATGTTTGGATATTCTCTCATTATTAAGAGTCATCAGCAGACAGTTTGCTCTGACTGCGTATGGTTCAGGGCGATAGTCCAAAAAGGACGATTTCAAAGTTCTTACAATTTGTTGTATTGACAATAGTTTGTCATGACAATAAATTGTTATGAATATGTATTGTTCCTTCTTGTCATCTTTGGTGCAAGCAGGCGATAATATGATATATCTTTTGCTTGTGTTAGCATACCATTGTTCGCTCGTTCTGATTGCAAAATAAATGATATTTCTGCTGATTTTATTACAGCGATGAAGTGCAGGGAAATACGAGGAAAAAGAGTGAATATCTCTGATAATGAGATATTTGAAAATCTGCCGTAACTTTGCAGGCGAGAATAATACATGGAGGTAACGTCCCGAAGCAGACACCCCAAAAGGGTGGATACTTCAATCGTATCAACTCTTGATATTGGCAGGTGTGTCTTTTGTCCGACAAACTTCGTTTCTGCCGACAAAGACCCTGCCCTGAAGGGGAAGAATTACTCCAAAGTCGTAATTACAAAAAGGAAAAGACAATGAATGATAAGATTGAACGATGGGACAGATGGGACACCCGTCTTCCCAACCCCAAAGACCAGCAGCGAGCGATTGATTTGTTTCAGCGTTCAGGGGCGCAGACCAAGTCGGATTTTGTGCGTGGTCGTATTCTTGGAGAGAGTTTCAAGGTTATCACGGTGGACAAATCTGCCGTGGAATATTACCGAAAACTCTCTGAACTGACGGCACAAATTCATAAGATTGGTGTGTTGTATAACCAGACCGTGCGTGCTATCAACAGCTATCACAGCGTAAAAACCGCACAGATTATGCTTGAAAAATTAGAAAAATTTGTCGGCTCAAATTATCACCTTACAGGAGCAGGCTATCAGTCTGACCATAGACTACCGCAAGAAATGATTGCCAAGATTTCTGCAACGGAGAACCTTGGAGGGGCACTCGGCTATAACTTCAAAAAGGTGGAGAAAGGGGAAGCAAGCATTCTCCTTGCCGCTGAGTTGTATCAGGACAAGGAGGGATATTATACGATGGAGGAGGTGTTTGCAGATATGGAAGCATTGATACCCAAGAAATGCCGTACCAAGAAAACGGTGTTCCATTGCTCCCTCAATCCTCACCCGGACGAGATACTATCCGATGAAACACTCACACAGATTGCCAAGGAGTATATGGAGGCACTGGGTTATGGCAACCAGCCTTATATCGTGTTCAAGCATAATGACATCGCCCGTGAGCATATCCACATCGTGTCGCTTCGAGTGGATAGCAAAGGACGAAAGATAAACGATAAGTTTGAGAAACGGCGAAGCAAGCAGATTACCGATGTCTTAGAGAGGAAATATAACCTTATTCCGAGTTCAAAGGTCAATGATAAGGAGGAAGCAGAAATGCCCAAGGTGGATATTGGTAAAGGAAACATCAGAGAGCAGGTGGCAATCGTTCTTCTCATGGTGCTTAAGCATTACCGCTTCTGTTCCTTGGGCGAACTGAATGCCGTTCTTTCCGCATACAGCCTTACCGTGGAAGAAGTGAAGACGGAGTTTCGGGGAAGAAAATACGATGGGCTTGTCTATGTCCCGACTGACGACAAGGGCTACAAAATAAGCACACCCATCCATGCCTCGGACATTGGTCGTGGTATGGGCTATACTGCTGTACAGAACAGGATACAGAAATCAAAGCAAGCTATTAAGCCACTGATACCGGCAATAAGACACAGGATATTGGAAGTGATGTGTTCTTCTCCTCAAACAGAGAAGGCCCTACAACAAAGATTGGAAGAACAAGGCTTGCGTGCAGTAATCCGAAAGAACGAAAGCGGGCGCATCTATGGCATCACATTCATTGACGATAAAGTGGGCGTTGTACTCAATGGCTCACGCTTGGGCAAGGGATATGCTGCCAATATATTCAATGGTTATTTCTCCAATCCAACGGACAACCCATTCTTGGACGAAACGCTGTACGGCAGTCCGTCTGTACATTTGGATCAATCTGCAACCGTTCACCCTTCGCAGCTAAATACGGAGGAAAGCGACAACCTTGTCGATGAACTTATCGAGGATATGGCAGATGGTTCTTTCCTGTCTACGGGCAACGATGATTGGAAGGAGGCGGCGTGGCAGCGTAAACTCCGCAGGCAAAACAAAGTCAATCTCAGGCGGAGGAAAAGATAGGTAAGGTATTTCAAACTATGTTTGAATAACATTCAAATGCAATTCAAATAACGATAATACAACAAATATAAAAACAATATAATTATGGCACAAGAAGATGATTTAAGAGCATTGGGTAAGGTCATGGACTTTATGCGGGGTATATCAGTGATATTTCTCCTTATCAACTGTTATTGGTTCTGCTACGAAGCGTTTCACGAGTGGCACTTCACGCTCGGTATCATCAACAAGATACTAATAAACTTCCAACGTACCACAGGCTTGTTCTCGTCCATCCTCTGGACGAAACTCTTTTGTGTGGTATTCCTTGCCCTTTCTTGCTTGGGGACAAAAGGAGTGAAAGAGGAGAAAATCACTTGGCCAAAGATTTGGACGGTATTTTTTTCTCAGGCTTCGTCTTTTTCTTTCTCAACTGGTGGCTACTAATATTGCCCATCGGTAAGATCGGTGCAGCTTCGCTCTATATCTTCACGCTTTCCGTTGGCTATATCTGCCTGCTGATGGGTGGCGTATGGATGAGCCGACTATTGAAGAATAATTTAATGGACGATGTTTTCAACACAGAGAACGAGAGTTTCATGCAGGAAACACGGTTGATGGAAAATGAATACTCCGTCAATCTTCCTACACGCTTCTACTATAAGAAGAAATGGAACAACGGTTGGATTAACGTGGTCAATCCGTTCCGTGCCTCAATGGTACTTGGAACACCGGGTTCGGGTAAGTCTTACGCTATCGTGAACAACTACATCAAGCAGCAGATTGAGAAAGGCTTTGCGATGTATATCTACGATTATAAGTTCCCCGATTTGTCGGAGATAGCCTACAATCACCTGCTTCATCATTTGGATGCCTACAAGGTAAAACCGCAGTTCTTCGTGATAAATTTCGATGATCCGAGAAAAGTCGCATCGGTGCAATCCTATCAATCCTGCATTTATGACAGATATATCGGATGCCTACGAGAGTGCCTATACCATCATGCTCAACCCTTAACCGCTCGTGGATACAGAAGCAGGGAGATTTCTTCGTGGAGTCGCCAATTATCTTGCTGGCATCCATCATTTGGTTTCTAAAAATCTATGAGAACGGTAAGTATTGCACCTTTCCTCATGCCATTGAGTTCCTGGAACCGCCCCTACGCACAGATATTCCCGATACTCACTTCCTACGATGAGCTTGCCAACTATCTTTCTCCTTTTATGGACGCATGGGAGGGTGGAGCTCAGGACCAGTTACAGGGACAGATTGCCAGTGCCAAGATACCGCTATCACGCATGATTTCGCCAGCTCTTTATTGGGTGATGACAGGTGATGATTTTTCGCTTGATATCAATAACCCTGACGAGCCGAAAGTCCTTGTTGGTAACAACCCCGACCGCCAGAATATCTACTCGGCCGCACTCGGGCTTTACAACAGCCGTATCGTGAAAACTCATCAATAAGAAGAGACAGCTCAAATCATCGGTGATTATTGACGAGTTGCCGACCATTTATTTCCGTGGACTTGACAATCTCATTGCCACAGCTCGTAGCAATAAGGTGGCAGTTTGTTTGGGTTTCCAAGATTTCAGCCAATTAACAAGAGACTACGGAGATAAGGAGAGCAAGGTAATACAGAATACCGTGGGTAATGTATTCAGTGGACAGGTTGTAGGAGAAACTGCTAAAACGCTTTCCGAGCGTTTCGGTAAGGTCTTCAGCAACGACAATCCATGACCATCAATCGCAACGATAAGTCCACGTCTATCTCCACGCAGATGGATAGCCTTATCCCGGCTTCGAAAATCAGCAACCTTACCCAAGGAATGTTCGTAGGTGCTGTGTCCGACAACTTCGACGAGCGCATTGACCAAAAGATTTTTCACGCCGAGATTGTGGTGGATAGTGCCAAGGTATCTGCAGAAACAAAGACCTACAGAACCAATTCCCACGATTGCAGACTTTACAAACGAAGATGGCTCCGATAATCTCAAAGAGACCATCGAAGCTAACTATCGCAAAGTCAAGGAAGAAATTCTCTCGTTAGTTGATTCAGAGATTATGCGTATTAAGAATGATCCGAAGCTTGCTCATTTAATCAAAATGTAATCCTTTCATCTATACATCATTAATTATGGATTTGATTATTCCCAATAAGAATCAAAGGTATGATCTCTGTAAATCTCACAACGATTTCGTTCAAAATTGAGTATATTAATATTATAGCCTATTTTCTCATAATGCATTAAATACGAAACAAGTGCTTCCAACCTCAGAGGATATAGCCAAAAAGTTGGAAGTGTTTATCAAAAGAATGATCGAAGGGAGATATTCCAGAGTCGGAATATCTCCTTTTGATTAACTACTTCTTGAACTTGCCACCTTTTCAGGTCGCTCCCCACCATCCGCTTATTGATTTTTCACGGAGTTCGTCAGAAAATAAGTGCGACTGTCATCTTTGCGATGCTTTATATTCATATATACGTTGTAGCAGTTCTTTATCTCCACTCCGAAGATTTCAGAGAGAGTGTGTGCAATTCCTCCATACCAATTTCTCCATTACTGATACAATTGCAGGGTATCGAGAGCATACAAGAGTTCGACTAAATAATAAACAGAAATACCAGAAGACAATGATAAATTGTTACTCCGGCAAAAATGAAACTTAAATGTCGTTATTTTCATTGCCTGATGTTTTTGCAGGCTAAGTTCGAAAAGATTGTTTAGGGCAAAAATAACCCTCAAAAATGCAAGTAATATTTGTGTAAAACTTATAATGAATCAAGATATTGCTTAGGTTTCATCCTGTGATATTTGCAGAAAGCCTCTGTGAAATGACTGAGGTTAGTATATCCAACTTTATAGCCTACTTCTGACACCGAGTAGAGGCGAGTGGAAAGCAGTCGTTTTGCCCATTTCATCTTTTCGGATAGGGCATATTCTGCGATGGCTTTTCCAATAACCTGCTTGAAGCACTTTTGTAATTTGGAACTGCTCATATTGGCTTCACGCGCCAATTCGGGAATACTCGGTACATTACTGAGACTTTGAAGAATCTGGCGACGAACACGGAATACTGATTCAACATCATTCAAGTTTAGGTTGGCAAGAGATTTTACTTCCGAACGTTTTTCGAGCTTTTCAAGGAACATTGTCAGTAATTCCATAGTTTTTCCATGCAAATGAAGCGTTGAAAAAGGATTGTCGATTTCAGTTATAGACTTAATGTTATCCAAGACCTGTTGCATTGCAGGTGTAATGGTCTCAAACAAATAAAAAGCCTTGTCCGATTGGAGAAGCCGACCGATATAGGTTTCATGTGCTGCATCAATCTTTTCAATCCAATCCTTATTGAAAGTCAGTGTAATATTTTCGTATCGTTTCTTTGGAGGAAAACTCCACTCAGTCGGGATGCTACTTGAAGGCATGAAAATGCCATCGAGCGTGTCCACTCCGACCGTTTTTGTACTTGTTCCAATTATCTGCTCGTGTTTATGCTCATTGATATAGAACATGACAGGAATCCATTTCGAGTTTTCCTACCGAGCGACGTATCATAGTTATCTGCTCGTATGCTACGAAAACTGATATAAGTCAATGTTAGCCATGGCAGAGGATAATATTGTTTGAAGAATCCACTACCAATAGAAGAAGGAATGGTAAATCCATCGTTTATTACTGATGTGCCAAATTGTTCGGCAACCATCTCCATCCAATCTTCAGGCTTATTAATTGCACAAAATTCTATGGTCATTTTATCATGTCTTTTTGCAAAGTTACAAACAAACACGGATAAAAACTTGAATTATTGCAAGTTTTTATCCGTATTACTCTCAAAAAAGAACCAATAGCTCCATGAGAAATGTTTTTAATGAGAGTTTACTCAAATGCGACTAAACTTGAAGGAACTCCTATGGCAGTAACAATTGGTTTTTGCGAGCATTCGCCTGTCTTGGTATTGTAGGTGTAATACCCCGTACCATTGTTACATATCATTCCAAAGACGATGAAGTCCTTGTAGCGAGTTATAGCAAAAGAGCCATTGCTGTCGGTCATTGGCAAATCAAGTTTTTCGATGGTTTTGTTCCAAATGTCGATTTTCACAGGTTGGAAGTCTTTCTTGAGTATTCCAAATTCTGTATCCGTTACTTTCACGCAACTATACACAATACCATTACCTGCATAGAAAGACTTAATCATATACTGCCCTGTTTTACCTATTCCTTTTATGGTTGTCTTCGATAGGTTGAACAGATAATCGCTATCCCATTTGTCGCTTCCTTTGCGGATACGCAGGAAACCTTCCTTATCGGCAACATTGAAGTTGTTACCCGCACTGTAAAAGTAGATGTCACCTCGCTCGTCTATGAATGCGTCAGAATGGCGGAACAATCCTACAACACTTGTGCGGTTATCTTTGATAACTTCAGTCTTTTTCGTCTTGAGGGTCAATGATAGCTACCTCTGCTCCAGTACCCGGTACGGAGGTATGAGGCGAATTGAGCTGATTGAGGGCAACATACATCTTTCCATCACGGATGACATTACAGCCGGGATCAGGATTGTTGTCTTGAACCGCATAAGACGAGAGGTCAATTTCATCTTCCTTTTGCAATGTTGAAGTATTGATTAACGCAATTTTTCCACGTCCGTGCAAAGCAACGTATGCCCGCTGTTCATCAACGAAGTTAATTTCTCCAGGTTGAGCCATCTGTTCAAATGTCATAGTACCTGCTTTTATCAGTTCTCCATGGGCACCTCTTGTAAACTTATGTATCTTATCCCCGAATTTCCCTTCGGGTACAAGCACTGTATTACCCTTAGCAAAGAGATAGCAACCGAACCCGAATTCAAATGCTTTCTTATTGTCGGTTGCTTGAGGAGTCAAATCACTGAATGTCCCTACATAAGCACTTTTGTCCACATAATGCACAAAGGTGAAATGTTGCTGAACCTCTTGAGGAGTAGGCGTAGGTTCATCATTTTTGTTACAAGATGTCAGCCCTATGAAGCCGACCAGCATAGCAGAAAAAGCTATACGATTGAAAATTGTTGTATTCATCTTTTTATATTTGTTAAATTAGAAAATTCCTTTTGAGAAGACATATCTGAATTTGAGGTGAAGTGTCCGTCCTGCCAATGGTTGGCGGAATTGGTCCCAAACTTCTTTGTTCATTATATTATGGCATTCCAAGGCTACGGAATATTTGCTTTTGTAGGTCAACAATAGCCCCATGTCATTGACGAAACTGCGGGGAATACGTCGTTTCTGTAATTCGGTAAGTTCCCAGAAGTAGAAGAACTCCTCAGTAAATTTGCCGTCCCAGAAAGCCTTGACATACCAATTCTTGAATAATCGGTTGCTGTGATACTCCGCCCCGAAGTTGGCGAACAAATAGGGAATGTTCGGTAGTCGCAATCCTTTTGTCGGATTGGGGGCTTGGGTACCGGGTAAATAGTTTAAGACATCACGCACATCCTGATAAGTTAGATTTCCGTAAGCATAGACCGTTGGCGATATGTCCAATTTTATTTCGGTTTCTATACCTTTAATATGTACCTTTTCTGCGTTTACATATCCGGCTGCCATGTGTTGTTTTCATCGGTTTTATCATATCGCTTACCTGCATATAAAAAGCTGTTCACTTCAAACTGCAATCCGCGATAATCCGAGGACATCATTTTTGTCTATTAAGAACCCCAGATTGAAGTTGTGGCTTTTCTCTGGTCTCAATCCGGCTGCAGGAAAGGTGATGATACCATCACCGAATAGTTCTTGTGAATTGGGAAGGCGTATTGCCCGCTGGTAAGATGCTTTCAAGTGAAAATCTCTGAAGGGCTCGTACTTTTATTGCCTCTATCCAGCCTATTTGTGAGGTCGTATTGTTCTTTTTCTTCGGGCCTCAATCATCTCGTATGAAGTCAAATCTTCTATCTCGGAATGGAGGTGGAAATACTTTTGCGGAAAGCATATTCGTCAGTTTTCTTATCAAAGAGTTTTGACTCCCAAGTCAACCCCGAAATGAAACTGGTCTTTTTACTGGGAAATCCTCCGATAACAAAAAACCTGCATGCTGACTTGCAATGTTGTCGCTCAGTTGTCTTCTGGCGTAGTTAATAAGTGTGTTCAGATTCAAACTGTGATTGGCGGACAACTTGTAATCAAAATTGATACGTTCATTGATTTCCAATCCTTTGTCATTCGAGTTGTGAGGAACATCCCTGTTTCTCCCTGTCCATTCGGACTCGGATATATGTTTCCTTCGAAATCGTGATTAACTCGTGCCGTATCCACAAAATTGTTTGTTGTATGTGAAAGGAGAAATGGGACTCAAAGTTAAGGCGGTCGTTCAGCATTCCGCTTTTTATCAATTTGTTTTCCAACATAAACATTCCTGATTTGTTTTTCGGCATGTTGTATGTTTTTTTAAGATACCTTGGATTTCATTGAAACGATTGTAATACCGAACTCGATATTTAATCTCATCGAGCCAAAAGTTTCGTGAAAGCAATTTTTCCTTCAACATATACGAACGAAAACGGTCGTGGTCACGTCTTACTAACAGATTTTTCTCTCGGGAGACTCTGAAAGAGTAGTCATTCTTTGCAGATGTATAATAACCTCCCGCACCGAGTAGAATGCCACTCTTTGGAAAATTCTTGCGAGAGAAGACACTTCCTTTGTGTGTTTGGTAAGATCCGAATTCATACGAGGCATCTAAATAATCCGTACTAAACTCTTTAGTAACGATATTGACGGCTCCCCCCAATCCATCACATCCGAAACGGGCGGGTATGATACTCTTATAGACTTCTATTCTTTCTATAATGTCTATCGGAATTTCATCAAGAGAAAAAGCCCCGTCAGAAGTACTCATTGGTATTCCGTCCCATAAGATTTGAATGCGGTTTCCTTCCAATCCATGAACAATAATTCTCGAACTGCTCCCCAAGCCACCGGTCTGTCCGACTTTCAAACCTATGGTTTTATTCAAAACGGTTTCTAACGAAATAGATCTGCCTTGAAGTTCTTTCGCATTTATTACAGAAACTGCTTCAGGCGACTCTCTGAGTATTTGTGCTCTTGTTTTTCCTACTACGACTACATCTGCCAGCTCTGTTGATTCCGGGAGTAGTCTTATGGTATAACGCTTCCCATTTGCAGTAATCGTATCGGTAATGGTCTGATAACCGACATAACTTACCATAAGCATAAGTTTTTGATTACTTGATGCACTTAGTTTTGCAATACCTTTCCTGTTTGTAGTCGTACTATTCGTGTACGTTGGAGCATTCAAACCTTTCCATTGTACGGTGGCAAATTCTATACTGTTCCCATTTTCTGCATCAATAACTTTTATTTCTGTTGGTTGCAGTTGTGCAAACATAGGAAAAGACCACAACGATAGAAAGCCGACAATGAGCATTCTTTTGTATAAATGGACTATTGAGCTGATTGACATATCATATTTGTTTGTGAGATTCTGTGCAAAGATACTTACCTGCCGAGCAAATAAATAACCCTATTATCCACGCTTATACCCCTATTGTGTTTATATGCGAGCAAATTGTTGTTTTGGGGCAGTATAATGCTTATCGGGGTTATTTTATCCCTGTTTGTTGCCGTACTTTTGCAGCAGAAAGATCAAAACGACACATATATGGATAAACAAAAAGTCAGACCCCTTGATGAGGAACGGGAGAGCCGTAGCCTGCTCTCCAATGCTGTGGTTATATTGCACCTTATTTTAGGCACACTCCCTATACTGCTTGTAGTGTGGGCTGTGGACAAGTTGATAAATGGCACGCTCCCTCCCATAATAGTTTGGGGTATTGGAGGAATAATGATACTATTCGCAATGCTTCGAGGCGTATTCTATGGAACCTCGATTTGGCGCGCACACCGGTCGGCTTACAATGCCCTTTCACGATTGAGGTTGCGTATCATAAGTCATTTGCAACGCTTGCCGCTCGGTTTCTTTCAAGAACGGAAAGTTGGCGACTTGGTGAATATTATTAACCACGATGTGGAACAAATTGAAATTTATTTAGCACATGGATTACCCGAAATCCTTTCGGCTACGCTTTTTCCAGCCTTACTCTGGGTAATCATTATGGTGTTAGACTGGCGTTTGGGGCTGTCGCTCATTTCTCTTTTGCCTGTGGCATTTCTTCTGCAAATGGCTGTCAAAACACTTTGGGGAAAGAGCTTTCAACACTTTATGGAAAGTACGCAAAAAAATGTCGGAAGACCTTTTTGGAATATGTGGCTACCATATCGGTAATCAAAAGCCTTCAGTAACGAGGAAAAACAGAACGGAACGGGTACTTGGTGGTATGCGCGACTACATCCGTTGGGTAAAGCGGAGCATGTTTAGCGTTACCGTTCCCATGACATTGATAACGATGTTCTTGGAAGGTGGTATCGTGGTAATGACTTTTTATTGGACTATGGATGATGAGTTCGGGCGAATTAACTGTAGCTCGTTTTATCCTTGCCTTTGATATTGGGCGGTTTATTCTCGTCCTCTTTTTGCTAGAGTTGGCTACATTCCAACATTTCCGAATCGTCTATGGTCAGTCGTTGGCAAAAGTACAGTCCATTACAGAGGTACAGACAAAGGAAACTGCTGACAAGAAAACGGATACGACACAAACGGATGTTTGTTTCGAGCATGTTACATTTTCCTATCCAAACAAGGAAGACAATGCGCTGAAAGATGTATGTATTCAATTTCCGAAAGGAAGTCATACAGCTATCGTCGGCGAATCCGGATCGGGAAAAACCACGTTGGCAAGTCTGATGATGGGGTTCTGCAACCTCAAACAGGTACAATCCGACTAGGAGGAGAGAATATTATGGAATTCTCCGAACGTAATATCGCTGATTATTTTTCGATGGTACAGCAGGAGGTTTTTCTCTTTAACACAACTATTCGGGACAATATCCGTATTGGAAGACCTACCGCCACACAAAAGGAAGTGGAAATGGCAGCAGAGCGTGCTCGTATTCATGATTTTATCATGGGCTTGCCGAATGGTTATGATACGCTGGCAGGCGAAGCCGGCATAAAATTCTCTGGCGGAGAAAAACAGCGTATTTCCATTGCTCGAATGTTGCTCAAAGACTCTCCAATAGTTATTCTTGATGAAGCCACTGCTGCATTGGACGGAGAGAATGAGAAACTAATCCAAGAAGCTCTTGATGAATTGCAGCGCAACAAGACTGTCATTACCATTGCTCACCGTCTCAATACTATTCAGGATATGGAGCGTATTGTTGTAATGGACAAAGGGCAGGTCGTGTCGAAGGGAACACACCGTGAACTGATGAAAGACTGTTCTCTATACCGCAATATGACGGAAACGCAAGAACAAGTAAGTAAATGGCAATTAAAAGAAGAGGAGGAATAAGAATGGTACGCAATATACTGAATGAATTGACCGCTCGCGGAGTGCGGCATCTAATTATCTCCGCACTGTTTTTCGTGGTTTATGCCCTTTGCGGCACGGCGATAATGCTCACAGTCTTGTTTCTCATCGACCGTCATATACATGGAGAAAGCATCTCTTTCATTTCGGCAGCATGGGTACTCGGTAGTCTGCTGGTCTTGAATACCATATCCAATGCCATTGCCGATATGAGTAAGCATTTTTGCCGGATTTGATCTTGTGGAACGTATCCGCGAGAAAATCATACTGAAACTGAAAATGTTCTCACTCGGCTTCTATACCAATGAGCGTCTGGGAGAGATAAGTACAATCATTCACAAAGACGTTGATAATATGGAAATGGTAGTAGGACATCTATGGACACGGATGTCTGCCGACTTCATTGTAGCTCTGATACTTGGCATCGGACTGTTCTGTGTGGACTGGCGCATGGGATTGACAATGGTAGCCATTCTTCCTATTGCCCTGTTTTCTCTGTATCGGGGCATTCGCTCGGGAATGAAAGCACAGGAAGAGTCTCAGGACAATCTGGCAGATATGGTCAGCCTCTTTGTAGAATACGTCAAGGGCATTCCAGTTTTGAAAGTGTTTGGAGGAAAAGGGAATGTTCCGTGACAGACTTGACCACTCTGTCAGTGAATTTGGAGAAAGCAGTAAGAATACTTCTCGTTTGGCAGCTGTGAGTGTGGGCAGATACACTTTCCTGATAGAATTGGCTTTCGCTCTGATGGCTACAATCGGTCTTTGGTGGACACAGCAGGGGGAACTTTCTCTTTTCGCTTATTTAATGTTTATCATCGTCTCAAAAGAATTCTACAAACCTTTTGTCAATATGGAGAGTCATTGGCTGAATTACATCAAGGTAAAAGATAGTTACGGACGCATTTCCCATTTGATTGAATGCTCCTGTTATCACCAATCCTGAACAGCCGAAAACAGCAACCCATTTCAATCTTTCCTTTGACAAAGTGGATTTCCATTATGAGAAGGAAGGTTTTGAGATGAAAAATCTCACGTTCCATGTTCCCGAAGGAACGGTAACGGCACTTGTCGGATCGTCAGGTTCTGGTAAAACAACCATTACCAGCCTGTTACTCCGTTTCTGGGAACCGCAGACCGGCAGTATCCGTATCGGTGGTATAGACATTCGAGAAATGGACTATGATTATCTGCTCGGTAAAATCAGTGTAGTGATGCAAAATGTTATTCTCTTTTCAGATACCATTGCCAATAATATCAAAGTGGGCAATCAACATGCTACGCAGGAAGAAATCGAAGAAGCAGCACGTAGGGCGATGATACACGACTTTATCATCAGCCTGCCGGAAGGTTATGAAACAAAAATCGGAGAAAACGGTTTGGGTCTATCCGGAGGTCAGAAACAAAGACTTTCAATCGCTCGTGCGTTCCTCAAAGATGCTCCTATCATTCTTTTGGACGAGATAACGAAAGCAATGTTGACCCAGTCAATGAATATAAGATACAGCAGGCAATGTCTGCCCTTATTCGAAATCGCACAGTCTTGGTCATTGCCCATCATTTGCAAACCATCCGTAATGCTAATCAAATTATCGTGATGGACAAGGGACACCTTGTAGAGAACGGGACGCATGCAGAACTTGCAGCAAAAAACGGAATGTACTGCAAATTGCTGTCTATGCAATAACCTAATCAATGAAAAATATGGAGGTATGGAGTTTGATCCATACCTCTTTTTGCTCACTTTCATCCATATCAACCCCAAAAATACTTTTTCTTTTCATAATACAATAATTTGATTGGTTTTTATTTGTGTAATACTTTTATTTGATTGAGAGTTTTTACATAATTTTCTACAGAAAGATATTCGTTTAGCGTGAACCCCATCTTATATGCATCTTCTTTTTGATAAGGCTAGGGATGTATTTACTACTGCCTTTATCAAACCAAACAAGTCTTGTAAAGCATAGCTATATGATCAGTTTTGCTCCATATATATGTTTTCTTTATTGCTCCTTGGCTTATTCTCTTTCTGATATTCAGTCATATTATTGTCTATATCCTCTATAACGTTATCATTGCAAGAGGTTGCAAAAATGACATATATCATTATGAGTATTATATTTATTTTTCATTTAGGATAAATTTAAAATTATTTTTTTGTTCTATATCTTCAGGGCCTCCAGCATGTGCAGTAAAATCTCCTTCAAGATAATATCTTTCACCTGTAGGCCAAATGCCTGAGAGTTTTAGATATCCATGAGCAAACCCTTTTTATCAAAAATCATTGAGTACACAGGTACCTGAAAGAGAGGTGACTACCGCCGTTCTTATATATCCAGTTACTGTACTTAAAATGCAAACTCCTCCGCTACCAAAATGTGGGAGATGTCGCCTGTCCTCCCATATCTTTTTGTAAAAATCCAAAGGTTTATTCTTATAGAGTAAAGTGTCTGCAGTAGAAACTATAGTATAAGGCTCTTTTAACTTTAGTTTCTTCAACGGTGAATCAAAGATGATATCAAGAGAATATGCATGATTCGAACGATTGTCTGGCTGTTTTCGGAGATATAGGTCCAATTCTGTTAGTTGTTCCTCACATTCCAATCTTGATAAAAGACAGGATTGTATGAGCTACGCAGCCAGTTCCAAGAATCATAATTCTTATATACTTCTCCATTCAGCGTTATCGTTGCAAAGGTATCATATCCTTCCACTTCTTTCATACAACTTGAAAGAAGGAAAATATTGCATAACAATATTAAAGAGACTTTTAAAAACTTTATCATAATTCTATTCTTTATTTGTTAATATCACTTTTGTAGATAACTCTAATAGGGATATACTGTAAAGACTTATTTTCATAATTTAGAAGTACAATTGTATAAATATACTGTTGTCCTTCTTCTGAATGCGCTCTTCATATACTCTATAGCATCTTCTGCAAACATATCCTTCAAAAGGAATACTTCCCTCGTCAATAGTAATTTCTTTATATTTACCAATAGGGTCAACTGACAACGCAGTTATGGCATCCCAAGAACTATCATCAAATGCTTTTGCTAATATTTTTCTTGAGAGAGATATATGCTGGCATAGTCAAAATCATATTTATTTTTATTCCATCATATAAATTACCACTCCTGTCTATGTAGAAAGTAGAATTTTCAATATCATAAATATTCAGAGACTAATTTCCATATTTTGTATAGATACTCGTTCGCCTTGACTATTCAAAACTTCAAGAAAACAAACACAGTATTCGTTATCTGAAGTTTGTCTAAAAAAATTTCAGGTTTAGTGTTTTCTATCCATTCTATTGGGCTATTGCCATACTTAATACCCCATTTGAATTTGAAAGCGTCATTTATAAGATCCTGTGAGTTTTTAAATTCATTATCAAGACATTCAGCTTTTAAGCAAATAGCCTCCTGGACTGTAAGAACCCTTAAGTATGTATCTTGGATTACCTACAACTATTGGCATACTATATTTAATTCCATTATTAGATGCCTCTACAAAGCAAATTCCTTTCCCCTTTTGCGGTAAGTATTCCACTTGAATTAATAGTCGCAATCTTTGAATTATCTGTGCTCCAACTTGTCACCCCTATAGCGTTAGTCAAGAAATATTGGGCATTGGTATAAGCATTTATAGGGTCCAACGATTAGAGTAGAGAGCCTTGATAATATCCACTTATTTACTTGCTTTTCTTTTAAAAAGAAGAGTGTTCTTGACTTTCATTATTAACAAAATAGTTTTTGCCAAAAGCACTGGCCAAACTTTGCGGTTCAGCCTTATGTTCTGTTAAGGGCATTATTCCCGTAAATATATCAAGATCTTCATACTCTTCTGCATAATCTCTTAATAGTCCTGTTGGCACTTTATTTTTGTCAATGTGCGCAAACATTTTATCTAAGACTTTCCTTAAGCTCTCATCTTTTACCTCTTTGTTGTGCCATTGTCGGCATACAAAGAAATAGAAATACGGAAAGAATTGCCGTTACTTTTAAAGTATGTATGTTCATATCTAATTAAGGTAAGTTATGGCCTACTCGTAAGCTTTTCGGCTTCCGCTCCTTTTTACAGTATGGTCTGCTAGATAATTATACTAAAATGGTACTTTTCCTTTTCTTGTCGCAAATATACAAATAGATATTGTTTATAACAAGGGAAATAGTTATTTTGTTTTCAAAAATTTGTATTTCCTTAGTATTTTCACTATATTTGCAGTATTATTTACTATATATAACTCGTTGGCGGAATTAAATTAAAGGATAAATTAATATGCAAGAAAAGTTGCATATAAAAGATGTTTTGTAACTTAGTAATAACCAACACTCTAAGTTCAATAATCCGTATGCACAACTTATATGCGAATTTCGCAAAAATCCTTAATATATGCAATTCTTTTTAAAAAGACTTGGTAAACTCGGCCTTTAATTCCGCCAACGGGTCAGGGTATGTTTGAAGGTGTAGTATCCGATAACTTCGATGAACGTATTGACCAAAAGATTTTCCATGCCGAGATTGTCGTGGATATTGCCAAAGTTTCCGCTGAAATGTAAGTTTATCAGTCTATACCCACAATCGCAGACTTCAAAAACGAAGATGGCTCCGATAATCTCAAAAGAAACTATTGAAGCCAATTATCGTAAGGAGAAAAAGAAATATTGTCGCTTGTGAATGCAGAGGTCAAGCGCATCAAGGCTGATCCTGCATTCGCACATCTAATTAAGGGGTAGTTTTTTACTATCTATTTTTTATTGAGAGATCTATTATAGACCCTTTATTCACTGTAAAAGGTTTGTCTATTGTTACGTGAATTCGGGATAAGTTTAGCATGAAAAAGTTCCAACTGCCTTGATTTTTCCACATACACCAGCAGTGCCTCTGGCTTTGTTCTCAAAGAAGCAGTATGCTGTAAGGGCAGAACACAAGTTCATGATAAAAGTTGTGTATCGAGCGGTGTCTTGAGTGAACAAGGTTGGCTTTGTTCTTGAGTAGTTCGTTAATGCACTCGATGATGTATCTTTTCCTCAGCATGATCTTGTCCCACATAGGCATTAGTTTGTTCTTTATCTTAGCCTTGATCCCATGAACGAGTTGGATACCTCTATTTTTTTATATTTAAAATGCGCATAAATTAAATATCTAATCAATCATAGCTATACCTTCTATTTGCTTCCTGACAAAATGCCAGAATTGGTATCACTATTATTTATTCGTTTGTTTACATTGTTCTTGTGTTTACCGAAGTCTACGTTGATATATGCTTCAAGCATGAATATTCTGTTCAGGTCATGCGAAAAAGCATCCTGCCTGTAAGGAGCCAGCTTCGACCAATTTTCTACGTACTGACTATACCTGCTACTGAAAGGATTCAACACCTGAGCTTGTATGCCCCAGTTATCCTTATTATAGCCGATAGATATTGAATGTAGAGTCTCCTCCTTGGTTAAAGTCTCTCCCCATAGTATTTTATGCCCTTTGCTGGCACTGGCCATCAGGAACCAATTCCCTTTCAGAAAGGTAACAGAACCATTTACACCAAAATCAGAATAGGTGTGGGTATAATTATTTCCCTCACTTATGTATCTGTTCAAGTATGTGCTGATATTAACCTGAAAATTTTCACCGAAAGGAGTCAGCTTCAGATTTAAATTATTCTGCAATCGATGAAAACCCCTCTGATTTTCCATTGTACGTATATACTTATTATTCTCGAACAATGTCGTCTCCATCAATGGCTTGTCATCAAAGCTGTATCTGATAAGATAATCCAGATCCAACCATTTGTACTTCCAGTTGATAGTCAAATCATTAGAAACGAATTTTACTGTCTTAAGATTAGGATTTCCTCGTCTAACTTGATAATTATCTATATTCTGACTCACATCATTCATATCTGATAATGATGGAGAATAACCTGAAATATAGCCAGTGTATCTAACAAGTAAATTCTTGGTCAGATTGTATGACAATTTAAGTGTTGGGCGAAAAATAATCTTACTCTGGCTTACATCTCCCTGACTGTTATATGTTCTCATTACACCACTACCCATGGTGTATACCAATTTCCCTACCTTAGACATAAATTCCACATACCCATAGGTCTCAGCTGTTCGCATGCTTATATTCGCATTGATGGTTCCACCATAATTATTGGAAACGAAGGCCTGATTATGTTTTATGCCAAGTGATAACATGGAATTTTTAATCTTTTGCTCATAAATAGCCTCAGCGATGAGCGAATATTTATCACCTTTTGTCTGCGATGCATATTCCTCAACAGAATTTACTCCTCTCTGAACAAAATGCCTATTATTCTTAGTTTTTATATAGGTTCCTACCACATCAATAAACAGATTCTTTCCTTTAGCCAATTCTGTCTGGTAATAAATATCTAATGAAGGTATATTTTCCCTCGACTTTTCATGATCGGATATTTTATATTCCTGTCCAGCACTTGTAAGTTCGGATTCTCTGTCTGATATGGAATAAGGCATATCCATATATGACTGTCTATAGTTAATACTGAGTAGATGGTTATTTTTACTATAGTCATAACCTAATAGGAAATTCATCCTGTCATACTTTACCTTTGTAGGCAAGCCTGTTTCCACATTGTATAGTGGAGTTGCAGTTCCATTAAAGGTTTCAACATTTTCACGTATCCATTTCAAATCTCTGCGTTCCCAATTAGATATAAACTTGAAAGACGAACTTCCAAAATGATAATTAGCGGAAACATTATAATCTCCTGTTCCAATTTTATTTATGCCATTGGTTAAATCGACTGAGAAATTTCCACCTGAGTTCCTCTGTTTCAGAATAATATTAATGACAGCTCCACATTTCCATAACGCAATCCTGGATTATCATGGTATTCCACCTTTGCTATATCGTCTGGTCTTAGAGATTTCACCTCAGGAAGCTTTGCCTTTACTCCATTAATTTGTAATTCAACTGTTCCTCCTGTAGTCATCTCTATGCTATTGTTAATAGAATTGATTTCAATGCGTGGAAGACTTAAATTCTGTAGTAACAAAAGTCCATTACTGGATGCCTTCCGTTGCAGACTACTAGGAATAAGTATCTGTCTGTCAATTTTCTGAATTTTATTACTACCAACAACTTTTACCTCTCCTAAAGTCTTTGGCAATACCATCAGTTTAATCTTTCCCATATCAACATCATCCGATGCATTATTACAGGTAATATATTGGTCTTCATAGCCTATATATGACAGATGAACGATAAAGTTATTCGATTGAATACTTTTTAATATGAAATTCACCCACATCATTGGTTACGCCGCCAGACAAGAATGTCGAATCTGTTGACAGAATTCTGACTGAACATCCAATTACTTCCTTGTCGTTTTCATCAATAATGTTTCTCTTACACTCACTTGAGAGTATACTCCTTTAGAAAAACATCAGAAACAGGAGTATCATAAAAATATGCTTCATTTTTTTGTAACATTTTGATAATTTCCTTTATAATTTCACATTTATATCTTTAGTCTATTTTGAAACACCCTCTTTTATTTCCTTACTACTTGCTCCATCGCTATAAAAACATCACACTTTTACGTTATATTCTTATTACCTACAGACGAAAGAAGTATTCTTATGTTTCCATTAAAATCCTATAGTTTTAATGCCAAATTTCTCAGCAGCTTCTTTTATTCCCAACATAGAAATACCTTCTGTAGTTGCATAACATATGCTAGACAAGAAAGCTTGGCTAAAGTTCTTACCGTAATATTTACATATCATCTGTAAACAAATGGTACCACACATCATAGAATCTGATTGTCTAAAAAAGATAATCGCATCATTGTAATCGTGTTTTCTCCTCATTACCAGCACCTGTTCCCTTGAACTTGCTGCGGCTTGTATTAAAGTTATAACGAATGCCAATACTAAAGCTACGAGTATCCATATCTTGTCTTGTTGTAAAGGTACTATTAATGCCATACATTGTATACCGCCTTTTCTGAGTTTGTAGCAAGTCTCTTCCCCAAAAATAGCATATCAGCTTATTTTTGAAGAAGCTTTTATAGACGCTCACATCAAGTGTCCCTCCCGCTTTATAAATACTAACTGTACTTGCATATGGTGAGGTATAAGAGAAATTAACACTAACAGTGAAGTCGGATTGAATTAAAAAACGATTATTCATCCGAATAAAAAGTAATGGATGGTTCAAAGATTGCTCCTTACCATAAGCCTCATTATCAAGGAACTGCTTCGATACCCTTACTTCATACATTGGCTGATAAAATCCAAACTTTGGTGATGCTGTCAATGAGGCATATAAACTTTGTATACGGTCAATATTATCATAAGTTTTAATAAAAATATCATCCTCATAAGGGTGCATTACGTAAGCTACTTGATTCTTTGTATTTTTATAACCAATCATAAACATGATCCAGCTTTTAGTAGCAGTCAACTCTAAAGTTCTTATTTTAGCTGGCTGTAATAAGGGATTACCGCCCTGATACTCATAACGGTTATCATATTGCATCCAACTAGAAAGAGAGCGGTAAGAAGGTCTTGACGTTTTTGTTGAATAACTTAACTGTGCTTGCCATTTATTTTTTTATTCCACGATAAGGAGAAATTCGGAAACCATTCTGAATATCTACGACTAGATTCTTGCTGCCACACGCCTTTAGAATAATAGTCAGAAACAACATGCTCGTACCTAAGTCCAGCACGAACTTGGAAGTTGCTCAAAGGTAAGATGTACTCTGCAAAACCAGCCAAATTCTGTTCTTTGATTTTTGTATCGGTATTACTAAATATCTGTTGAGCATTGGTATTGATGCCTTTACTTTTGTGCATCAGTGTACTCTGAACCAAAGCTCAATTTTTCCTTTCATTATAGGATAAGTAAAGATGACTTTGCTGGCTAGCATCTTATTGATTGTTATATTATCGACATCTATTACACGTGCTCCAGATGTGTTGCTATTTTTCTTCTTTGGAATCATTTTGTACCAGCCTATTACGGAAATAAGTATTGTTAAAGTTTATATCTAACTTTCCTATCTTTCCCATATAATATGCGTCTATTTCGTGGTCAGGAGAATGATAGGAGGTATGATAATTCTTCATTCGTAGCAGCTCCTCTGATGTGTTATCAAGGGATATATCAATTGCTGAAGTAGAATTTACTACATCATGCAACGATTTGGTGATGGAATAAGCTATACCAAACGAATGATCTTTACCAATATTATAATTTAATCCCAACTGGCCTCGCACCTGCTTATCACCATTATTAAAAATAGTATCTCTTCCTGTCTCGCGTATGAAGTGATTGCCCTGCATCGTCTGTTCAAATTCAAAAATATTGCTTTGTTGTGCAAATGAATGAATTCTGAAATTACTGAATAGTTCAAACTGGTTATGCTTATATTTAAAATCAATTGTCTCTACCGCACTAAATTTACGTGATATGTTGGCAAAGCTGTAAGATGAGAGACTCAATCCTTCACCTTCTTGTTTTATTGTTTTTATCAGAATTACAGATTGTGCAGAACTGCCATATTGTACACCAGGATTAGTGATAATGGTCACTTCCTTGATATCAGAAGATTTTAATTGAGATAATTCCTGCGTATTATAAATCTTACGGTTGTTGATATAGATAAGAGGTCTGCCCTTTCCAAATACAGTGAAGTTACCATTATTGCCTGTAATTAATGGAAGTTGGGACAATATATCGTCTGCTGTGCCAGCTTGTTTAAGAAGTGAATGTTGAACATTAATAATCATCCCATCACTACCCATCTTAAATTGCGGACGAGACCCTTTCACTATCACTGTGCCAAGCGTTTGTATTTCGGGATGCATACGAATATTTCCCATATCTCCTTGCTGCACATCCATAAATATTATGGCATACCCTATACTTGAAACTTTTAATATCCCAGTGTGCTGTTCTGTCCGAATGGTGAAACTCCCATCATCCTGTGTTATGGTTCCTTGAATGAACGTAGAGTCAATATGATTAAGCAATACAACATTAGCAAAGTGTATTGGCTGCATGTGCTCATCTAATACACGACCAGTAATTATGCCCTGTGCTGCAATAGAATTACTTACAACCAGCATAATCACTGTAATCAAGAATATTTTAGAACTTATATTGCTCTTTAAAATTAATTTTTGTAATCACTTGCATAATAACTTACTATAAAAATATTGAGAGCTTTTCCCTATTGCAGCAATAGATTGTTCGTATTTCTTTTTTTCCAATATTGGTTATGACATATCCGAGAAATGGAGGAATTGTATATATTGTCTGATAATTACTTATGTTTGAATTAACAAACATATTCTTTTCTTACGATGTATGAGCAGGTTGCCTCATTTCTCAACAAATATGCTCTATTTAAAACCAATGTATTTCATTTCGTACAAAAATTAGGTAATTAATAATCTATGCCAAAATTGAAATGAGCACTATCAGAAGTTGCATTTTATAATGGTTGGGGTTAAGAAGTCATGCCAAAACTGCATTTCAAGTAATGGCATGACTTTGTTCTTTGTTATTGGAGCATCAAGTCTAAAGTAGATTTTTTGATAAAGCATTAATTCTCCCTTCGCTCATTGTTTAGCTGTAAATGATACCATTAGAATCTTCAGAACCATCTTCAGTAGGAACCTCAATTATTACGACTTTTCCTGCACCACTGCTGCAATGACAATCTCTATATGCTTGACCTCCTTTACTTCTTCCAACTCTGAAAGTAGCAAATTTTCAATAATTTCTTTATTCATCTTTTGTTATTTTATTTTCACCTACTCGTGTAGCTTTTCAGTTACCGCTCCTTTAATTATTTCAGTTCGGTTTGGATCAGCCTCTTATAGCTTCTGGCATTACTTCCTTGTACAGTAAGGTCTGTTCTATAATTATACTAATTATAATCTTAACGATGTAAATATACAAATCTATATTGTTTATAACAAGGAAAAACAAGTTTTTTTTTCAAAAAAATCTGCAACTCCTAAGTATTTTCGCTACATTTGTAACTATATTTACTATCTACACATTGTTTATATGAATAAAAAGATTATTTCATTAAAAGATCTCGAGATTACTCCAAATGAGAATGTAATCGAACGGAGCCAAAAATGCAGATAGATGGTTATGACGGTGAGGTTTCGGCATATATATCCAATGATTATTCAGGCATGTCGCAAAAGGACTGAGACCAAGGAGGCTGGCATGAATGCCGTCCGGAAACTCGGTTCTTCCGTAACATGCGTAGGTTGGAAAAAAATAAAGACTTATGCACTTGCAAGGTATGCCTGTCCAAAAATCAGATGGTTTTACATCGGAAGATAAACTACAAGATAAGATGCAGAAAAGGCAAATTGATGCTGTGTCTGTTCATTAGCATGTCTTTCTGCCTTTACAGACAACTTATTACCATAACATCGGTGTATGTAAATATTTTTACGCAGTTCAAAGCTGACACATACTCTTTATGTCTTATACCAGATTTACTTCACATCATTTTAACATTTAAAATTCAAAATGGGAAGTAAACATTCTAGACGCAGAAGATTCAGTGAGGACTTTATTCTCACTTTACTTCGTGAGTATTACTCGTCCGATGTGTCAATTAATTTCATCTGTGGCAAGTACGACATTTGTAGTGCCAGCTTTTTATCAATGGCAAAAGAAGTATGCTTTAGATGAGAAAAAGCTATCTTTGTCGCATGATATTATTACTAAAGTAAAATCTATGCGTAGTAAGAAAGATATGGAGAAAGCCCCTCTAACCCGTGAGGAAGAGCTTGAAGCACAAGTATCCAATTTGAAGAAAGCTTTGGAGTATTCTGAACTTCGCAATCAAGGGTTGATGAAGGTCATAGAGATAAGCAGTAAGGAATACGGGGAGGATTTACAAAAAAGCTGGCGCTAAGCAGTAGACAGTCTTCGAGTCAGCAACCCTGGTTTATCAATTGGGCTGCTGAGTGGACTGTTTGGCAAGACTCGTGAAGGCTATTACTCTGTGAGTAAAGAGAAGAGGGAACGCCGTAAAGCTTTACTGAGAAAAATTGTCGTACGTGCCGTTATGGATGTTCGTGCAGATGCTCCTCGTATAGGTGCACAGAAACTTTTTGCACATGCTTATGGATATCTATCCTGGCTTAATGCTTGGGCGCGACAGGTTCTACCAGCTAATGCACAAGCATCACCTTTATGCTCAAGCCACCCAGATGTCGCCACACCACGAACTCCAATCACAACTATTTCAAGTATAAGAACACGGCAAAAGGAATGGTTCTCACACGTCCTGCACAGCTCTGGGTAGCAGACATCACGTATATAGATACTGAGGATGGTGTGGTCTATCTTCACCTCATAACCGATGCGTTCACTCATGAGATAATCGGATGGAAGCTTTCTGACAGTCTGCAGGCTGTCAATACGCTTGCTGCCCTTGACATGGCAATAGAACAGTCACAGGGTATGGATCTCTCGCTGATGACGCACCACTCTGATCGTGGGGTTCAATACTGCAGCAACGCCTACGTGGCAAGGCTGGAGAGTATACACTCGTGCATAAGCATGACTGAGGATTACAACCCTACAGATAATGCAATCGCCGAAAGAGTGAACGGAATAATAAAGCAAGAGTGGCTCTACCACATGAAACGACCGAAGAACCTCGATGATACACGATGCATCATTGCTGGTATCATAGACTTCTACAACAATAAGAGACCTCATATGAGCAACGGCATGCTTACGCCAAGACAAATGAGAGAAAGGCACTGCAATGCGGCATAAGGGCTTCTGTGCTTTTCATGGTATTAAATTTTGTAAGTTGAAGGAAAAATATTAACTTTGAACATGTGCTACACACGTTCGGACTTCATTGTCAAAGTTTATGACTATGTAAAGCGAATCAGTAAAGTTTCCATGGGGGTGTAAAGCTGTTCAGGAAGCAAGTAAAAAATGTGTAAACCAATTCAGTAACAATAACCAAAAACGTGTGAAGTAAATTTAGGCATAGTCACACTATACATAAAGGTGCTTAATTGGACTTCAAAAGGGCGTTAGTAACACTCCAAAAGAACATCTTTTGCAAGTCAATTAGGCATCTTTTAGAAGGCAAAAGAGCATGTTTTGGCTTTGAATTGCGCGAAAAATAGTTTACAAATAAAGGGGTAAGTTGTTTGTAGAAGACGGAAATATATACTAATTAATAAATAGGCATAGTATGTATTTGTATTTTATATTGTAGATTATCTTTCTTTGTAAGATCACCTAATTTGGGATAGTCATACCATGCAAGTGTATAAGCCTTTATTCTATTTCCAATCTATGCTTTTAACCAAAGAACCCTATTACACCTTATCACTATTTCTACCACATCACCTTCTTTTTAAAAAGTAGTCTTGTAAGTTTGTTCATTTTAATGATTGGTAACGAACTTATCTTGACTTTTTGCTTCTTTTTCACTTTCTTCATCAGAATAACTATAAATGTTATATAATTTCATGTTTGCCAACTCGTCAAAATAATATCAAACCTGTTCAACAGACTTCTGTATGAATCAACGACGCATTTATTCTTTCTTATGCTGTACCTTTTCTTTATACAGTATATCGTCAAATAAATAGCAAGATTCTCCACCTCCTGATCTATGATTAGCAAACCAGTTTTAAACTTATAAAGAATGCATTGATTTACCTCTGACAGTCTGCTTTGGCAAATATATCCACGTTTTGCAACTGATAAATGAGATAGAATTTCATTTTTATTGTATCTTTATCCAGTACTTTGTACATGAGAGGATTTTGAGACTTGGTTTGGTAATACAAAGATAAGAATTCCTCTCGATTTTAACAAAAATAAAAAAAGTCAAGACGACTTCACAAGCAACCTTATTAAAAAAATAAAAACTATTTCAAATTAAAAAAATAAATAACATTTAATCAAACAACAAGCAAAAAGAAACAAATAGCAACTAACTTATAATATTCAAAAACAAATAAAATACAAAAACAAAGTTAAAAACGTTTTAAAACACTGTTGTCTCATAAAAAATAATAAATTTGCAACCGAATAAACTTTTTCCACTGTAACTATATCATATAAACCAAACTAATAAAAAGTTTCTAAATTCAGCTAAAAAGCAATAAACCATCTTAATAGGAATGAGAAAAATTTAACCAATTATTATAATAAAAAATGAGAGTAAAACTAACCCAAGTTTAACACCCACTTTGGCCTAATTGTTGCTGTCACCATACTTTCCTCGTTTTTCTTATGGGCTCTGTGTCCTACAAATTTTATTCTTTTTGAATGGTGAGTGTTTTAAGTTCAACTTATCGTATATCTGTTTTGCTTGCTTCGAAGGACTACTACATTGGCGTATCTCGATGGTTTCACCCAATGGATTCTTCCCTTTTGTGGTGACAAGCTTTTGGGTGCTCATACGTCGTACTATCTCGGTCCAGTAACAGGATTCTCCTTCTCGTTTTAATTGACAACGGATGGTGTTTACCACCCAGTAGGCTAATAAACCGAAGAAGAGGTGTGCGTCGCTTCGCTCATCTTTCTGATGATAGATAGGACGGAGGTTGAGATCATTCTTTAGTTGTCTGTTCGTACATTCTATCTCACGAATGAGATTGTAGTATTCCCATGTCACACGCTCAGAAAGTGTCCTGACATTGCTGCGGAGAAAATAGACTCCGTGACCAGATTCCATTGCCGTGAGGTCTTTTATCTCCCAGTTTACACGTAGCATCTCCTTGGGTTTCTTCTCATTTTTTATGTAGCTTATCTGGTAGAACTTCGCTATAGAAGGGTACTTCTGTATGGCACGTCCTATACGTTCAACAACCTTTTCATAGGTTTTTGTTCCACCTTTCTTGGAGATTCCATCGTTTATCCTCTGCAGTTCCATCTCAAAACGCTCTTGCCAAACCCTGTTCATGGACGACTCTGTCATAGCTTTCGAAGGAGATGTTATTTCGAGATAATAATCCTCATCATCCTCTGTCTTAACCTCTTTCAGCGTTATCTTCTGCCGACGGGCATCCATTACTGTAACGCTCTTGTTATCATCACTGAGCGTATAGTCCTTCATTTTCGTACGGGATACGCAGAGATAATTGTAACCCTTTTTCTTTATTAGATCCAAGTTCTCTTCCGTGGCAACACCTGCATCCATGACAACAAGCGTATCCTTTGTTCTTGAGGGATTCCTCTTTGCCAGCGTATCAATCATATTGGGTAGAGACTTGGGATCTGCTGTATTACCCTCCAAGATAGAAGAATAACGTATAAAACCTTCTTTATTGATACATAATGCAAGTACAAGTAGCTTACAGTCAGAGCGTTTTTCTTTTGATCGACCGAACTTGGCTTTATCGCTATTACGCTTGCTACCCTCGAAATAGAAGTTGGTTAAGTCGAAGAGCATCAACTTGTTGTCTATATTAAAGAGATCGTCAGTAACGCTGCACAGATGACGCTCTAACTGTTCCTTTAGTTCATATAGTTTATCAGTGATTTTATACAGAGAATTGATTCCTGGTGTCCAGCCAAGAACTCCACTGTAAAGTTCGCCAGCAGCCGAGTTATCGCGCAAATAATAATAAGATGAACGTTCAGAAACTGCATATACCGTACGGACAATCAATGCTGACAAAGCCGTGTGTATCGCATTCTCCGTCCAGCCATTTTTGCGCAGAAAACCCTCTAATTGCAGCTTGTCTATTGTCTGCTTGCAGAGCCACTCTGCACCAACATTCCTTGCGTCAGTATAGTTTGCCGTCTCAAGGTCAATATAGTTCTCATATTTTCTCAGCGACTTCTGCTCTTCCTTATTAAACCTGTCGATTCCACCTTCTTTCTCCATACGGCTCCACCATTCGTCAGCCTTTGCCTGTTCAATAGGAGTAAGACCGTCAAGGTGTTCTATGAAAAGCGAGGGTGTACTTCTGGTTTTGAAGCGTTCGGTAAGAGCGTATGCAATTTTTCGAACCTGTACAGCAGTAAGTGAAGGTTCGAACCCGATGTTCAACAGAATTAGCGAATGTACATGACCCTGCACATCACGATATGACTCCTTGATGCGATAATAAGGAGCCATGTCCCCTGTGGCAGGGTTGAATCGTGTCTGTACATTTGCGTGCATGAGTGCAAAGTAACAAAATAATTTTGATATGGCTGTGTCCTACAAATCAGATTTTACTCCTCGTTACAATACCCTATACTTGATTATCAACCATTTATCAAATTGATACTACACAAAACATCCCGAAAATTTATGAAAAATAATTTTGCCGGTTAAACTTGGGCTAAACTCTTTTGCATCGAATCCCGCATCAGCATTGAGAAATAATCCATCAGTAGAAATATCAGACTTTGTGAGTTGTGAGAATACTTCTTTAACCACTTCTGAAATATTGTACAAATCATTGTGAGAACCTGCAACTGGAGTGGATATGGCGAGTGGTATTCCCTGACGGTCAGTTACATAAATAGCATTTGTAGTCTTTCTCTTCTTGCGTCCCTGATAGCTCTGACAATCTCCACCACGTAATGCTGTAGTATGGCTGCCATCCAAATCTATACTTGACATATCCAAGAAAGATTTATAACGGCCTAGAAGTATTGTCCACACTTTTTGCCATTCTCCTTTCTTACACCATTTGCGAAAATGTCCGTATACGGTTTTGTAATGAAGAACCTTTGCTGTGAAGAACGATGAAACTGGAAGCATATACCATTGGCAACCAGTCTTAAGCTTATAAAGAATGCATTGAATTACCTCTGACAGGCAGCTTTGGCAAATATATCCACGTTTTGCAACTGATAAATGAGGTAGAATTTCATTTTTTATTGTATCTTTGTCCAGTACTTTGTACATGAGAGGAATTTGAAGCTTGGTTCACTAATACAAAGATAAGAATTCTCTCTATTTTAACAAAATAAAAAAGTCAAGACGACTTCATTATGAATTTTGAATTTTTGAATTATATCAGTAATCATAATTATGGATTTTGAATTCTGAATTCTGAATTATATCAGTCTTTCTCAAATACAAGAGTTGGCAAGTAAGCGAGTTGTTAGTCATAATAGATATAACTATTTACTCGTTCACTTGCCAACTATACAATTATCTTGTAAACCTGTTCACTTGTCAACTACACAAGCAACTTGTTTACTCGTCAACTTGTTCACTTGACCACCACCTTACGTGTGGTGCCATCAGAAAGACTTGATGATGTTAAGACCTTCTGTAGCTTCTGAATCTGACGACCATCAACGGTGTAATACTTTTCTGTTGTAGTCTTGTTGAAGTTTGCACTCTCGATACCATCGGTAGGAAGTGTAGCAACCATTGGTTCGCTTGAATACTTCTTGCCGTCAGACTCATAAACCATTACGACCTTGAGGCGTGTGATAGAACTATCATAGAAGTGAAGAATACGTAGGTTATCGATAACCTTGAAGTCATAATTTCTCTTGTCCTTGTAGTTGAAAGGAATATTAGTCATTTCGTCCTCATGCATGTCACGATACAGACTTTCAGTCTTCTTGAACTTGAAAGGTTCTGTACTGCCATTAACATAGACATTGTAGTACATCTTCTCTGGGTTGAGAACGTTGCCATTAACATCTGCGTTCTTTACATAGAATGCTAACTTAATCTCATTAGACGTGTTGTCGTAGTTTGGAGTAGATGTTAAATAGAAATATTCTGGTGTCGCTGGGGCTCCAACTTCCTTCTGAGCGTAAGGAGTCAAGGTAAGCCCCTCATAGCTCTCTACATAGTCTTCACCAGTAATGTTGTCATCACTTGCTCTACCTAAAGAAGTTCTAAGAGTCTTAGAAGCAGTCAGTTTACCAGTTGCATCAATGTTGAACTCAAGGTTCTCTGCAGCCTTGGTTTCACTCTCGAAAGCAGCTGCAAAGGTGTGATATTCCGACTTATCGCTATCGTATTTCTTAAAGTCTGTCTTCTTGGTAATACCCAAATACTGATTAGTAGACATGACAGCCTTGTCGCCCTGCTTGGTAAGTTTTACCCAAACGTTTGCAAGTTTCTCAGTCTTGAACAAGCCCTTGACATAGATATCGTTATTATCGGTCATCGCTTCAACAATACGTGGCGAAGGATCAGACTTAGAAGTAACGGTGTACTGACTCTTTGTAGCTGTAGCAGGTGGTGTTATAAGCTGCTCTTTAAGTGGTTCAATCGTAAGAGCCCAGTCGCCACCATAGTTTCTTTCCCACTTATTATTAAAGGCAGCACCCCATATTTGCTTCTTCTGACCCATGCCAGACATCTTGAGTGTTCTTCCCTCCACTGTGAAATCAACATAGTTAAAAGCTGTACCAACAGGCTCGTAATTCTCTCCTCCATCAGAAGAAACCATACGAATAAGAGAGATAGTACGCTCGCTACTTTCCTCCTCATCGTCGTCCCCACCGAGGGTCGTCTGTAAGGGATATCCTGTGGTAGCTTTGCTCTATACTTGCCATCTGGTTGTCTCTCAAGCTTCAACCATGACTTACTGTCGAGTCCTGATAGTGGATTGTAAATGTAAATACAGCCATCCTCACCGATAACAATCTTAGACACGATACCTTCATATCTGCCTTGCTGAACACCTGTCCAACCCTTCTTAACCCAAGACTTACTTGAGCGGTATAGGTTTTCTATCAGCTTACTCTTAGGTGTGTCCTTTATTATCTGAGCGGAAGCTGTAAGGCTCAGTACTAAAGCACAAATTGAGAATAAAGTTCTTTTCATAACTGTTACTTTTGATTAAATATTTTGTTTTTGTTTGTCCTTGTTTTTAGAAGTCGTAGCCAACACCCTATGGTGCAGTAGCTGCTTCCTGTATCTGCTGTTTTTCAGGTTGTAAGCTCCGTTCAAACGTAATCCGTGATACTTGAAGCCCGCTCCCATAGTGACATGGCTAAGGTCGTGGTCACCATACTCATAGCCTGCACGTACTGATACCATCTTGTTATAGGTGTATTCAAGTCCACCACCAAGCATAAAGAGTTTAGTCTCTGAAGGTTGGAAGAAGTAACGAGAAGACAAGGCTGCAGCAACTTGATGCTTCTCAGCTACATCAACAGACAGCGCACCACCTACGGCAAGATAGGTTGGGAGTGTCGTCTTGTGTTTGTTACCATAGTCGAGTTGAGGACCAATAGCGCCCACCTTCGCATCGAGCATGAGCTTGGCTGGTTTTGTTGGCAAGGGTCAACTCGTTGTTTTGATAGGCTCCACCCACGCTGAAAGCAGCACCTGTAGCATTCTTGAGAGATGACTATAGATAAGACTTCCTGTTGCGTAGGCAGCGAATCCTTTACCTAAGAAATAGGTATAACCCAAGTCGAGGGTCCAGTTATAAGGCTTATAGTCTTTGGTTGGATTGCCCAAGAGGTCGGAACCCTTTAGACTTAGTCCTCCAGCATAACGGAAACCAGCGAAGACAGCATGACGCTTAGCCAACTTATAGCCAGCAGAAAGGGCGTAAATACCGAAGGTTCCATCGGCACCTCTGCCTTTTCAAAGAGAGGGCAGAAGCATCTGCGGTGAACTTCTTATCCGTTGCGAAGATAGCAGCTGGGTTATTGTATGAGATACATGCCCTCTGCAGCAGCCGAAGCATTACCCATGGCGGCTGTTCGGGCATCGGTATTTGCTGTTAATATCGAGAGATCTTGTCCCTGAGCATTAGCCTGCGTAGCATCGAGAAGTGCTGCGCAAGCCATGAGAATGATATGTTTTGTATTCATACTTGTTGTGTTTATCGTTTAATGAACATCTGGGTATGGTTGCCCTTACTGGTATATACGGTCAGCTTATACGTTCCAGGGTTCAGTTTAGAAAGGTCAAGTGTGGCTACGTTGTTCTTATCTGGAGTCACAGTAGCCTTCATCAGACGCTCACCCACAGTAGAACTGATAACGAGTTCAACCTGTTTCACCTCTGGATTGAGTAGGGCATGGATGTCTCTTTGTACTGGAATAGGGTAGACGGCATAGACAGGAGCCGACTTCTTTTTCAACAACTCGTACTTGGAAAGAACCATCAGAAGATGTCTCACGACCATCTGTAGCAGCGATGCTGATGCGTGTAACACCCTTTGCCATACCCTTTAACTGAAGGTTGTCATTGTGGATAGTAGCTGCAGCGATACTACCATTGGCAGCTGTGGCTTTGTAAGTAAGCTGAGTGTTGCTACTATGTGTGTAATGACCTGTCAATGGAATCGTTACAATTCCCTCGTCCAATCCAATGATATAGTTCTCGAAAGGCTTTGTTAGCTGTGGTGGGATGTACTTCACAATCTTAAATGTAAAACTCTTCTCAGCCTTTGCGCCTAAGTCATCTGAGAGTACAAAGATGCAGTTGTAACTACCAGCTTCGAGCACAGGAACGAGGTTGACGATCACAGTATTGCCCTTCACAGTGTAAGAAACGCCCTTTGTTTCACCCGTAGCCTTGATGTCCCAGTTGTGACCATCAGGGTCAGCAACGTTGAAAGAGAAAGACTTACGATCGTTCTCCATGACCTCTATCGCCTCTGTTGGGAAGTTTGTCGCCTCTGGAGCATGGTTGAGTCGGGTCGTACACTTCTGAATCATAGGTTCAGAAAGGTTGCCCCAACGGTCTACTGCTACAACAGCAACGCTATAGGTAGTGTTGTCCTTCAAGTCATCAAAGTCATACTTAAGTGTCTCACCCAAGCTATGACCCATACCATTGATCTCTCTGTAGGGTCATGTCCTTGAGTTTATCGGCAGTCAATTCACCCTGAGCAATGTAGAGTCGATAGAAGGCTGCGGTCTTATCCTCGTCCTTAGCGATGCTCCACTCCGCATTGATGTCTACGAAGTCAGGCTTGAGCGTAAGGGTTCCCACCTTCTCTGGGGCAATCTTTGTGTCTGATTCAAAGGCTGCTTCGGCATCAATATAACCCTTACCTAACTTACCTTTGTAGGTTGGGTTTTGTTCATCGATGTTATAAGGACGGTAAGCAGTAATCAAACGTGACTTTAGTTCTTCATTTGTAAAGCCCTGACGACCGAAGTAAGAGGCGATGAGTGCTGCGATACCTGACACGTGTGGGCATGCCATTGATGTTCCTTGGAAGTAAGCATAACCTGATGCAACCTTCTTCTTTGGTACAGTACTCAATACGCCAGCCTCTGTTCCGAAGCGGTCTTGATCACCGCCTGGAGCCGTAATGGTCACCCATTTAGCGTAATTACTATAACTTGCCCTTACTGAAGTCCCATGCCATTGCAGCGACAGAAACCGTCGGAGCATAGCAAGCAGGGTAAAGCAGAGAACTCTTTGTTCTCATTACCAGCAGCGAACATAACCACCACCCTTCATTGGAGAGTCTGGACGCTGGTTGCCGTTAGCATCACAACCAGCCATCTTGATGAAGTAGTCCACTGCTTCTTTCAGCAACTGAGGCATAGAGGTGACACCTGCAGTAGAGGAATATCCCCATGAGTTCTGACAGATAACAGCCCCGTTGTCAGCTGCATACTTAATGGCAGCAGCCGCATCGCCCTGCTCGTCTTTGTTTCTAAATATCTGACAGCTCAACAAGCGTACACCACTATCTGGCGAACCATCGCCACCTGCGATACCAGCCACACCCTTTCCGTTGTTGTTGCGTGCAGCGACAGTACCCGCAACGTGGGTTCCGTGTCCGCCATCATCGGGTTCGATAGTACCGCCAACAACGTCTTTAGCAGTCACAAAGTTGTAACCATAGATGTCATCAACAAAGCCATTGCCGTCATCATCGACGTTAGGTTGACCGTTCTTCTCCTTTTCGTTGACATAAAGATTGTCTTTCAAGTCCTCGTGGGTGATGTCAATACCACCATCAACAACGGCAACAATAACGTTTTTCTTACCTGTTGTGTACTTTTCCCAAACAGGTTTAACATTACAGTCAGCACCCTTCTTCGCACGTGCATTTACTGAACCGTCATTGTAGTAATGCCACTGTTTAGCCAAGAGAGGGTCATCAAAAGTGCTTGCTGTAGCCTGCATACTTGCACCAGAAGGGCTATAAGGTGTCATCTTAACCGTTGGCCTTGCCATTGGTAGTACTCGTTCAGCACATTCAACACCCTCAGCCTTCTTGAATTGGTCTAAGACAGCAGCCACATCTTTGCTCTTATCAAAATAGATTGTGTACCAACGGTCGAGTCCTTCTGCTACGGTTCGTGCCTCATAGATACCTGCTGGCTTAAAGACTCTTTCCATTTTATAAGCCCCAGAGTACTGCATTGCAGAGGTCATCGCTGATGGTACGCTCTGCATCTCCACACTACCACTACGTGTTGCAGGTATAGCTTGGTTTGTACCCTTTGCCAACTTCACGTTAATACAGCCTTTTATGGCAAAAAGGTCTTTGTCAATATTGACAGAGCGTGTGTTAGAAACGCCCGCATCCGAGTCTAAGCTATCCTGGCATGAGGTAGTAACCATCATGCCAGAGAGCGCACACGCACATAGATATATAATCGATTTTCTCATCAATGTTCCTTTATTTTTATTTCTTTGGATTGTATTGTTTGAGCATACGTTCTACCTTAGCCAGTCGCTGTTCTTTACTTCCTGCAAAAGACAGTTGGCTTGTATAGAACAGTAATTTGCATGACTGCCTTACCATTATTGACGTCTGCATATTCTCCACCTGAGATTGCCAAGGTCAGATAGTCAGAACGACGCGCATAGACATGATGCTTACCATTGTAGCCAACGAACTCAAAGTTGTTAGCGGTAAGCAGTTTGTCGAACTCATGGGTTACGAACCATTCATTACCATACCGCCATATACCTAAGTTCGGCTGACTGCAGAACAAGCTGTATTGTTCAACGCTTCCAGCCTTCTCTTGTGGCACTGCCGCATCACTATGAAGATAGAAGAAGTAAGTACGTGCAATCAGCGTAGGGGTCATTTGTCTTGTAGAGAATAGCCTCAACCTCATTACTCTTAGACATTTGTCGCTTCATTTCCTCACTGTTCTTACCTGCCTCATAAGCTTCGACATCACTTATCTTCTTGTCAGTTTTTGTTCAAAAGGTCAATAGGACCAAGGTCAAGACTACTAAAGGTAGGGGTAGCTACGGTCTTGTGTGTGCATCTGATAGAAGAACAACACAACACTGTTGTTCTCCTCTCTAATGTCTACATCCATCGTGAAAGCTTCCTTTATATTGACATAATGATTCGTGTCTTTCTCGTCCCTTGTATATCCATTGGTTCTCATAAACTCTTGGAAAGCCTGCGACTTCACAGCGTTAACACCCTCTCTTGTCAGTGAACGTGTGTAGATACGCGTTGGAACAGAATGCTTTGTATCGTGTACATAGACCACATCCTTGAACAAAGGCGATGGAGTCTTGAAGAAGTAACTCTCTTCAAAGATACCGTTTACCTCGTCAGGACCGCCATACTCCGTCAAGAAGCTACCACGGCGATACTCAAAGTCCATCATCTTATGCAGGCTATAAGGATTACCTGGGTTACAAGCCAAGATAAAAGTAGCAACGCCCGGCTGCTTAACAACCACCTCATGGTTCTTTCCCGCAAAGGCGATTGTCAGTTTTGTGGTTCTTTCCGTAGTGCCATAATTAGGCTTAGAAATAAACTTCAAACCATGCTTTTTCTTGATAACCTGCATCCACTCTGGCTGCTCATTCTGTGTAAGGTCATAGGAAGTAGCATCCAACTTCAAGTCGACTGTTGTCGTACCACCTGCTTGTGGCAGAATTACCTCACCATTGTTTAAGTTTAATGTGATATCAGCAGCACTCTGAATTACCATGATTTTCTGTACAGCCAGTCCACCATCAACAAGGATATAGCTACTTCTCTCCATACCTGTAGTATTAGGATCGAGGTGTACAGCAATCTCGTTTCCGCTTTGTGTAAGGTGCACCCACGCCTTCGGTGTAGTAGCCATCCACTCCTTACAGTTCGTATTTACGGTAATTGTCTTCTCACCAATCTGATTAGAGAAAGAAATCTCCTTCTCTGAAACATTCAGATAGGGCTGTTCAAAGCTGTCATTCTCAGCACATCCAACTGCTATTCCTAACAATAGGCATAGCAAGGAGAACTCAGCAGCTTATGTATATTGATTATACGCATATCATGTAATAATTTAAATAAGGTATAACAATTTGCTTAGAACTTCATTGCCTTCTTGGCAGCAGCAAAGTTTCTAATCATCTTAGCCTGTGCCTTTACGGCTTTTACTACTTGCGCCCGATACGGATGGATCGTAGCTGTAAAGCAATGCGAGTACTGGCATATTGTTGTCTAACACGCAGGTAACATCAATAACCAAGTGGTCGCTTTCGCGTACAAAGAAGTGGTTGTTGCCTGATGTGCGGAGGAAAGAGAAGCCCTCATCACCCAATACCTTCTTGATTTCTTTGGTTGCAACCCATTTAGTACCATACTTCCATACACCGAGGTTGGTGTCTTTGAAGAGTAATGCACCAATCTGAACACTACCAAGATTGTCTGGTGCATCACCATCCTTGTCTGTTGTGTAGAAGATGTGAATACGTCCGTAGGCGGCAGCAGGGTCTGTACTTGCTTTTAGTTTATACTGAATCTGTGAAACCTCAGTATTCTTATGTTCGTTGAGGCTACGCTCTTCTTCTGTACTGCCAGCCTTCTGCTCGTATTGTTCAATCTGTGCCAACTTCACGTTGTCTTCTGCAGAAGCTCAAGAGGGTAGAATGGTAACTTGTTGAAAAGTCTTGTAATCGCCATTCTGCTTCATGATAGGTGTGAAAGTGAGGTTTTACACCTTCGTTGTTCTCCTTTTCTGATACATAAACCTTCAAAGAGAGTAAATCCTTGTCATTGGTATATTCTCTGTCAGACTGAGAATTACTGCGTACATAGCCATTGTCTGTCAAGAACTTATCGAAAGCCTTGTCCTTTACGGCATCAATCGCCTTTCTGCCATCACCAATCATGATAATCTGTGACGGATTAATACCATCAGTGCTACAATACTGAATCAAAGTAAAGATAGGAGAAGGCGTGATAAAGGTATATGTCTCCTCAAGTCCGTAAGCCGGCATAGCTGTTTGATACTCGCGCAGGTAGCTACCACGACCCAACTCAAAATCCATAATCTTATGCTCGTCCTGTGGTACACCTGGATGAATAGGGAGGAGGTAGCGTTGAATACCCGACTGAGATACAACAATCTCACGGATAACACTACCGCTCTTTGCGTAAAGTTTCACCTCACGTTTCTGATAGGTATCGTTACGTTCAGCAATCAGTTTGATTTCTTCCTCAGACTTAACAATCTTCAGCCAACTAACTTCTTCGCTGGTAGTTACGTCATAGACAGACGAATTCGTCGTAATGTCAATCGTCTTCTCACCACCTGTCTGTGGAAGATAGATAGCGTTTGGAACGACGTCAAGGGTTATGTCAGCTGCGCTCTGAGTCACAGCAATCTTACCAGATGCGCCATTGGCGTTAACGAGTACATAGCTTGTGCGCTCTGTTCCAATCTTGTTTTCAGTTACCTTCACCTTCAGTACGTTACCGTCCTGAACCAGCGAGAGCCAGTCGCCTTCCTGTGGAGACGATGCAATCCAGCTGTTTTGATTTGTTGTTACACTAATGTTTCTTTCGCTTACGCCTTTATCAAAGGCAATACTGTTTTCAGAAAGCACCAGTGTTGGCATTTCAAATTCGTCTTCCTTTGCACATGAGAACAAGCAAAGAAGAATGCCACCTAACATTAGGGAGTAGAGTGTCTTTTTAAATTCCATACTCTTCAAGGTTTTTATAAGATAAAATATTATTGATTTAGACTATAATTCGAAGAATCGTTTTCGCTTCTCCATTGTTTTATAATGGATAACTACTTGATTTTATGGTACTGATCTTATTCGCTTCATGTTAGATTATCTGATGCAAATATATGATTTAATAAGAACAAAAAGCAATTTAGGGCAGGTTAAAATAAACTAATCGTTTGTCATTTGTTTTCATCTTGCCAATGCGCATGAATGGACATAAATATGTTCTTTTATTAACCACTTCAGATTCGCATTTTTGATAAGTTAAGACCACTGCCAGACTCATCACCTTATTTATTATTCTATATAACTTCATTATTATTTCGGTCTGTAAAATGACGAGTGCAAAAGGTACTGGCTTCCTATTGACGTGGCAATACCTATTTTTGAGTAAATTATTATCGAGTCTTTGCTTAAATCGCTTTTTATATCCCTAATAAAGGTTATATAAACTACACTATTAAGATTTGTTTCTTTATTTCGATTCGCTTTGAAAAATCATGATAAAACGTGGTGTTAATAAACCTCTGTTTCACTAAAAAAAGGCGTTTAAAATAGGGTTTTGTAACTGTCAGTTAATCAAAGCATTACAAATTCGATTTTTAAAGGGCGTCTTTTGGCTGCTTAAAGGGCGTTAGTTGGAGGTCAAAAGGGCACCTTTTTGCAAAGCCCATTTGGCGTTAATTGCAAGCTAAAAAGAGTATGTATTGGATTTGAAGCGAGTGAAAAAAATATTACAGAAAAGTCCTCGCCCTCACTCCCCTGTTCTCCAAGGGAAGAGGGAGTAGATAGCGGGCTACCCCTGTCAGGACTCTGACCTTCGGGCTATAAACTTGACCTTTGTCGGTAATCATAAAAAGCCCATTAACAGTATTAAGTAGGTTAAATGACCAGACTACTGTTAATGGGCTTACGTGATATGTTTGCTATGTTTTATGCTTTCTTCTTCTTAGCACTTCTCCTCTTCCACCACAGATAATATCCACTAATTGGGAGGAAACCACCGATAAAGGCTGCAATAGCATAGAGAACGCGTGAGAACCAGCCGCCCCATGAACCTGTATGTAACTGCTTAAACAGCTTTCCACCCTTTGGCTTTTTGTCATGGTGGTCGCCTTTCATATCTTTTGCTCCGTCCTTCTGTGCTTGTGGTTGTCCCTTCGTCTGACTTGTGTCTGTCTGTGCAAAAGCCTTGTCGTTTGTTGCTCCTTGCTGACTTCCATCTTTTGCTTGCTGCATCTTCATTTCCTTTGGTGGCATAGGCTGACCGAAGAGTTTAGACATTCCCGCTCTGTACCAGCCGAAGGAGAATACAGGACCAGTGAGTGCCATGAGGAAAAGGAAGATAAAGACATAGATACCTAACGACACGTGTGAGTCGTAAACAAATCTGCGGAAACCTTTATTAGTGCTGACCGTCAGACGACTTTTTCAGTGCCTTCTTGGTTTTGGGCCACCAGATGACAACACCAGATAGTAATACGACTGTCATACACATAGATGTCACAGCTGTGAGGATTCGTCCAAGTGATTGTCCGCCCTCATGTGCATTCTCAGGTTTCATAAAGAGCCAACGGTGCAGTCGTACGATTGTTGTATAGACAGGCAACTCCTTTGCATTCATATCAAAGAGAGGTGCGAGGTCTTTTATTAATAGTATTGCAAGTCCGCTGAAGCATAAAATTGCCATTATTACGCCTAATGGTAAGGCAAACCAACGGTGAATCTTTAAACAGAATTTTTCTCATATCCTAAATAATTGTTGTTTTGTTATTTGTTTGTAAGATGTCATTTTCTACCAATCTTTTCCCTTCACTTCTGTTTAGGATGATAATTATGACTTCATTGCTTAGATGTCAAAGTCTCAATAAAGTTTATTTTAAAGGAGAACAATTAATGTTTATTTACAAATAGAGGGTGTAGTCGCTTATGTTTATCGCAAGAGAGAGATTAGCACAGTCGCACTCGCCTCCATATCCAGTTAGGGATAAGTCGCCAAAAGAAGGTGAGGATGCACCAACGAGTGTCAATAACGCAGATATGACGACGGTTGTTGATGGCTTTTATTATGCTCTGTGCCACCTTTTCTGTGGTCATTAACATAGGGAGGTGGGAGGTACCAGCGAGTAGGGGAGTATCAACAAAGCCAGGACGGATATCGGTGAAGTGGATGTTATGATGTTTACAAGCTGCGAGTTATTCCAACGCTTGTAGATAGGTGTTCTGCATTGCCTTTGTTGCACTATAAGCAGGAGCAGGGCCAAGTCCTTTTGTTCCTGCGATAGAAGTGATACACGCAATGTGTCCACCGCCATTATTAGCAAAAATAACGATAGGCACAACCAATCATCCGTGTGAATCCAACGGCGTTGGTTTCCATCGTTTTGAGCTCTATATCAGCATTAAGACTTGGGTTTTGCCAACCAATTCCTGCAGCATGAAAATAGAGGTCGAGACCTTCCATACGCTCAATAAGTTGCTGTAAGGAAGTCTCTGCATCTTCGTTAGTTACATCAATATGAGCGGTATAGACACGTTCTGGTGCCATAGCTTGCAGGTTAGTCAACTTATCTATACGGCGAGCAGCCACCCCAACCGCCCATCCTTGTGCGATGAGCAGTCGTGCCACTTCATGTCCGATACCGCTGCTGGCACCAACGACGATTGCTTTTTTTCATTTCAGTAAGTCCTTAGGTAAGAGTTCGTTGAGGCGATCCTCGCGAATAATTTTTGGGTGCAGCTCTGCCGGGAAGCACTAAAACTTTTTGCCATTGCGATAGATGTGCAACTGTCGTGAACGTATCACAGCTGTTATCTCATCATCATTCTGCATCACCCTGCCATATAGGAAAGTAAACACCCTCCTCATTAAAAAGCTTCTTCTGCAGGTGTGAACACATATTGGTAGTATCGAGTTCTATCATTTCTTTCGTTGGATTTAAATGTTATTACGTGGATACAATATCGTTTTCTAATCTTACTTTCTGCAAAGTTAGGAAAATAAAAGCCGTATAACAAGCAATGAAATGGAAAAATACGTGTTTTGTAAGGATGTGTAGTTGTGGTTATTAGAATGCTTCCCTTTCGATGTCAATGTTGTCAGAAAAGAAAAAGATGTAAACCACATAATCCATTGGTTTACACCTTTTCTTGCGGAAAGAGGGGGATTCGAACCCCTGATACCCTTTTAGGGTATACACGCTTTCCAGGCGTGCCTCTTCAACCACTCGAGCATCTTTCCTTGTAAGTCCTAACGTATATCGTCTATATGTTAGCCTCAAATTGGTTTTGCAAAAAATAGAACATTTAGTTTTATAATAAAGCGGCAGTAAAGAGGATTTTAAGTTTCTTTAAAGTTTTATGCGATTGTTTTCTTACTATTCTGAGCAAACTCCCTATTTCGTTTGTGTATGAATTCTGTCATTAGTACAAGAAAGACTTAAACTCAAAATTGATTATTAGTCCATAATACTTACAATTCTTACTATGGTATGGTAAGAGTAAGTGAGTTAGTATGGACTAAATAAGGAGGTTTAACAAGCTTAATAAGGGCAGTTGACCTTTGTATTCTATCTTTTTTCTTTGATTTATGGCTTAATTAAGGGAAAATGTTTATCTTTGTGCAATAGGTATATCTGTAACTCTTTCAGATGAATAAGCAGTGAATGTTTGTCTTAAATACAAGCGAATCCGCTTGTAATAAGCCAAAACAAGTAAATACACTTGCAATCCTATAAAACAAGTTAATAAGCTTGCAATAAATGTTTGATAGTTTTATTCGTTGTTCTTTCTCAGTATGAGGCAATTGGATTTCTTATCGCTGCAAAGTCTATCTTACGTTTTAGTGAGGCTACGTCGGGCAGTGTCAAGTCTGAATATGTACTGACTGGCACGCTGTTATCCTTGACGATAGCATTGTGTTTGGGACTTGTTGCAGTTAAATGGAATATTTGATGCTATTTTTTTATTACTTAATATCCTGCCTAATTCATGGAAAAATTAGTATCTTTGCACTTTTAGTTTAGAACCAACGATTTTCGTTTTTAGAAGATAATAATTAAACATACATACATCGTGGCTGAAACAAAGTACATTTTCGTTACGGGTGGCGTAGTTTCTTCACTTGGTAAAGGAATTATCTCGTCATCAATCGGTAAGCTTCTTCAAGCAAGAGGTTACAACATTACCATCCAGAAAGTTTGATCCGTACATCAACATTGACCCAGGTACGCTGAACCCTTACGAGCACGGTGAGTGCTACGTAACAGAGGATGGTATGGAGACCGACCTCGACCTCGGTCACTATGAGCGCTTCACAGGTATTAAGACCACAAAAGCCAACTCTATGACTACGGGACGTATCTATAAGAGCGTTATTGACAAGGAGCGTCGTGGTGACTACTTGGGCAAGACTATTCAGGTTGTTCCTCATATTACGGACGAAATCAAACGTAATATTAAGCTTTTGGGGCAGAAGTATCACTATGACTTTGTGATTACTGAGATTGGTGGTACTATTGGTGATATTGAGTCAGCTCCATTCCTTGAGGCTATTCGCCAGTTGAAGTGGGAATTGGGTAAGCGTGCTATCAATCTTCACTTGACATATGTTCCTTATCTTAAGGCTGCAGGTGAGTTGAAGACAAAGCCAACTCAGCACAGTGTAAAGGAGTTGCAGAGTGTGGGTATTCAGCCAGATGTCCTTGTGTTGCGCACAGAAAAGCATCTTGATGATGATATTCGTAAGAAGGTTGCAGCTTTCTGTAATGTTGATTTCGACTGCGTTGTACAGAGTGAAGACCTCCCAAGTATCTATGATGTTCCTGTAAATATGTTAGAACAGGGTTTGGATGCTGCTATTCTGCGTAAGTGCGGTGAGGAAGTTGGTCCTAAACCTGCGCTCGGTCCTTGGAAGGAGTTCCTTGATCGTCAGCGTAAAGCTACTAAAGAAGTACACATTGGACTTGTTGGTAAATATGACTTACAGGATGCTTATAAGAGTATTCGTGAAGGATTGTTGCAGGCTGGAACCTATAACGACCGTAAAACAGTTATTACCTTTATCAATTCTGAGGAACTGACAGAGGAGAATGTAGCTGAGAAACTTAAGGGACAGGACGGTATTGTGGTTTGTCCAGGCTTTGGTCAGCGTGGTATTGAGGGTAAGATCGTTGCTGCTCACTATACACGTACACACGATATCCCAACCTTCGGTATCTGTCTTGGTATGCAGATGATGGTGATTGAGTTTGCTCGTAATGTCCTTGGGTATAAGGATGCTAACTCACGAGAGATAGATGAGAAGACTACACACAATGTGATTGATATTATGGAGGAGCAGAAGAATATCACCAATATGGGTGGTACGATGCGCCTTGGAGCCTATGAGTGCGTATTGCGTCAGGGTTCACATACCTTTAATATCTATAAGCAAGAGCATATACAGGAGCGCCATCGTCATCGTTATGAGTTCAATAACGACTATGAGAAAGGAGTTTGAGAAGCATGGTATGATGTGTGTTGGTCGCAACCCAGAGAGCGACTTGGTTGAAATCGTTGAGATACCAGGCTTGAAGTGGTATATTGGAACACAGTTCCACCCAGAGTATCAGTCAACTGTACTCGGTCCACATCCGCTCTTCCTCGACTTCGTAAAGACTTCAATTGAAAATCAGAAAAACAAATAAATGGATAAAAGAACTATCACAGGGTTTGTACTTATTGCCCTGATTCTCTTTGGTTTTGCTTGGTGGCAGCAGCCATCAGCTGAACAGGTAGCACAGCAGAGAGCTGAATTTGTAAAGGATTCTATCGCTTCAGCTAAGAAAGCACAGACTGCGAAACTTGCTGCTGAGAAGCAGGCACAGCAGAAAGCTGCGCAGGCTACTGATACAACAGCTCTATTCCATGCTGCTTTGAATGGTAAGGCGCAGGATATTATATTGAAGAATAGTAAGGTTGAGCTGACTTTGAGCACCAAGGGTGGTGTTGTAAAGAAGGCTGTTATCAAGAACTATATTGGTCATAATATAGCTGTTAAGGATGGTTCACAGGACCAGAAGGATGTTACTTTGTTTAGTGGTGACGACCAGAGCCTTAACTTTATGTTGGCTGCAAAGAATAGTAATATTGAAACAAAAGACCTTATCTTCACTCCTTCAAATGTGACAGATTCTACTGTTACGCTGACTGCTGTGGCAGGAGAGGGTAAGACACTTACCTTGAACTATACACTTGGTAAGGACTATTTGCTCAATATGTCTTTGCAGGCAGAGGGTATGGGTGGACTTTTCGCTCCAAATTATAACCAGATGGATATCAACTGGCAGGAGCGTTGTAAGCAGCAGGAACGTGGCTTCACATTTGAGAACCGCTATGCAACACTTACCTATAAGAAGCATGATGGGGGTACTGATTACTTGAGTGAGACATCTGAAAAGGAAGAGACAACAGAGGACCCAATGGACTGGGTAGCTTTCAAAAACCAGTTCTTCTCTGCTGTGATGATTGCAAAGGATAACTTTGCAACAGGTGCAAAGCTTAAGAGTACGCCACTTGAGAAGTCTTCTCATTACCTTAAGCACTATGAGGCTAACATGAAGGCTGGCTTTGATCCAACGGGTAAGCGTCCTTCTGAGTTTGAATTCTACTTTGGTCCTAACGACTTCCGTCTGCTTCAGTCTGTTGAAACAGAGAGTAAGTTTGCAAAAGGAACTTGATATGGAACGCCTCGTATATCTTGGTTGGCCATTGTTCCGCATTATCAACCGTTGGTTTACTCTTATGTATTCGATTGGTTGAGTAAGGTGTTCCCAATGGGAGTTGTATTGATTCTCATTACCTTATTATTAAAGCTTATTACCTTCCCAATGGTGAAGAAGAGCTATATGAGCTCTGCTAAGATGCGTGTATTGAAGCCAAAGTTGGATGAAGCAACGAAGCAATTCAATAAGCCAGAAGACCAGATGCAGAAGCAACAGGCTATGATGCAGAAGTATTCAGAGTATGGAGTGAGTCCTTTGTCAGGCTGTCTTCCTATGTTGATACAGATGCCAATCTGGATTGCGATGTTCAACTTCGTACCGAATGCTATTCAGCTTCGTGGTCAGAGCTTCCTTTGGATGCACGACCTCAGTACTTTCGATCCAATCTTCTCATGGGATCATGACGTTTGGCTCGTTGGTGATCATATCTCATTGACCTGTATCCTCTTCTGTGGTGCTAACTTGCTTTACACATGGTTTACCATGCAGCAGCAGAAAGACCAGATGGTTGGACAGCAGGCTGATCAGATGAAGATGATGCAGTGGATGATGTTTGGTATGCCATTGTTCTTCTTCTTCATGTTCAATGACTATTCATCAGGTCTGAACTTCTATTACTTTATATCTCTCTTCTTCTCAGCTGCTATCATGTGGGCATTGCGCAAGACAACCAATGAGGAGAAACTTCTGGCTATCCTTGAAGCACGTCGTGAAGAGCGAAAGAACAACCCTAAGAACAATATGGAAGTGGACTCTTCGCTCGTATGCAGGCTTTTACAGGAGTTACAGAAGCAGCAGCAAGAAGAACTTCGACGCAAGCAAGATGAGCTAAATAAGAAAAAGAAAGGTCTATAACTATGAACAAAAACTTAACCATGGCAATGACTGCGGCTCTGATGATGAGTGGTAGCGTTGCACAAGCACAGGATGTGAACATCGGACGTAGCAACATTACGCTGACAAGTGACCTCATGACTCCTGGAGACACTTTGGGCTATGGGACGTATCGGTGCTGCAGAGCCTCACCTGATGGCAAGAAGATTGTTCTATCAGGTGGGTTATTACAGTGTCAAAGAAAACAAAGGACACCAGGTACTACGCGTGATGGATGCCGATGGTAAGAACGACCGTCTGCTGACTACCTCTGCAAAGAGTGAGGGTGATGCAGCATGGCTCGACAACAACACCTTTGGCATTCCTTACAGGTGGACAGCTGTGGACAATGAATGCAGACGGTACTAACCGAAAGCAGTTGACACATTCGGATATCGACATCGAAGGTTTCCGATTCTCTCCAGACCGTAAGCGTGTTGTTCTTATCAAGAGCATCCCTTACTATGGCACTATCAAGCAGAACCCAAGCGACTTACCAAAGGCTACAGGTATGGTTATCACCGATATGAACTATCGTCATTGGGACCATTATGTTACAACAAATGCACATCCTTTTGTGGCAGATGTAACTGCTGAGGGTGTTGGTGCGGGTGTTGATGTACTCGAAGGTGAACCTTATGAGAGTCCGTTGGCACCATTCGGTGGTATCGAGCAGATTGATTGGAGCAAAGACTCTAAACTTATTGCTTATACCTGCCAAGAAAGAAGGCACACAATATGCCATCTCTACCGATGCCGACATATATATATATAATGTGGAGAGTCGTCAAACAAAGAACCTCTGCAAGCCAGCCGACTATGTTGAGCCAAAGATTGATGCAACAAAGAGTATGCGCAATCAGGCTGTGAATCATCAAGCTGGCGATATGAATGTAGGTTACGATGTTAATCCTAAGTTCTCACCTGACGGCAAGTACATTGCATGGCAAAGTATGAAGAACGATGGTTATGAGAGTGATCGCAACCGCCTCTGTGTCTATGACTTGGCAACAGGCAAGAAGACATACGTTACTGAAAGCTTCGATTCAAATGTAGACGACTACACATGGAGCCTTAATTCAAAGGACCTCTATTTCATTGGTGTATGGCATGCTACAGTGAATGTCTATCAGACGAATCTTAAGGGCGAGGTGAAGCAGCTTACAGAAGGTGATCATAACTATGTAAAGCATCTCACTCCTGGTGATAAGAAGTTGCTTGCTATCCGTCAGAGTATCTCTCAAGCTAATGAAATCTTCGCTATAACTCCTGCTAAGAAGGAGAAGGCAAGCGTTCAGACACAGCTTAGCTTTGAGAACAAGCACATCTATGACCAGTTAGCTTTGGGTGACGTAAAGTCTCGTTGGGTAAAGACAACTGATGGCAAGGAAATGATGGAATGGGTAATTATCCTCCACACTTCGATCCAAATAAGAAATATCCTACATTGCTCTTCTGTGAAGGTGGACCACAAAGTCCTGTTTCTCAGTTCTGGAGCTATCGTTGGAACTTCCAGATTATGGCAGCCAATGGCTATGTCATCATTGCACCGAACCGTCGTGGCTTGCCAGGCTTTGGTAGTGCATGGAACGAGGAAGTTAGTACTGACTGGACTGGCTCGGGTGTTGAACGACTACCTCTCAGCAATTGACGATGCAGCTAACAATCTACCATTTTGAGACAAAGACCGCTTAGAGTGCTGTCGGTGCTTCATTTAGGTGGCTTCTCTGTTTATTATCTTGCTGGTATTCATAACAAGCGCTTTCAAGTGTTTCATCTCTATGATGGTGCTTTTCAATCTTGAGAGCATGTACACGATACTGAGGAGGCTTGGTTCAGCAACTGGGAGTATGACGATGCTTATTGGAATAAGGACAAGAGCGAAGCTGCAAAACGTACCTATGCAAACAGTCCTCATTTGAATGTTGATAAGTGGGATACTCCAATCCTTTGTATCCACGGCGAAAAAGACTATCGTATTAATGCTAATCAGGGAATGGGTGCTTTCAATGCAGCTCGTCTGCGTGGCATTCCAGCTGAGTTACTTCTCTATCCTGATGAGAACCACTGGGTTTTGAAACCACAAAAACAGTGTTCTTTGGCAGCGTACATTCTTTAACTGGCTCGATCGCTGGTTGAAGAAGTAGTTGGAAAGTAGACAAGTGAACGAGTTTACAAGTGAACAAGTTGCTTGATAGTATTAACTCGTTCACTCGTCAACTTGTACACTTATCAACTCGTTAACGTTTAACTTATAATCTAACAACTAACTTGTTTACTTGTCAACTTGTCAAACTTGTCAACTCGTAAACTTGTTAACTAAAAATTCATCATGACTGATAAAATTCAAACATCATTGAGAGATTCAGCAGCGATGCGCTGGACGGCTCTCCTCCTTTTATCCTTGGCAATGTTCTGTGCCTACATCTTTGTTGATATCCTTTCTCCAATCAAGGAGTTGATGCAGGAGCAGAGGTTGGGACTCAACCGCATTCGGTACTATGCAGGGTTCAGAGACATTCCTTAATGTCTTCGTGTTCTTCCTCATCTTCGCAGGTATCATCCTCGATAAGATGGGCGTTCGTTTCACTGCTATCTTGTCTGGTGCGGTGATGTTATGCGGTGCTTTAATCAAGCACTATGCCATCAGTGACAGCTTTGCTGGTAGTGCACTTGACGTATGGTTTACCACTAACCTCAACCGCATTCCTGTCTTCGAGCAGTTAGGGTGTATCTCCTTTCTATCAGGAATGCCAGCCTCTGCAAAGGTTGCAGCTGCAGGTTTCGCTGATATCTGGTTGTGGCGCTGAGATGGCAGGGTATCACAGTTTCTCGTGGTATTGTAAAGTGGTTCAAGGGTCGTGAGATGGCTCTGGCAATGGGTTCAGAGATGGCTTTTGGCTCGTCTTGGTGTTGCTACCTGTATGATTTTCTCACCATTCTTTTGCTAAACTCGGTGGCGATATTAATGTTTCTCGTTCTGTAGCTTTCGGTGTAGTACTTATCTGTATGCATTGATGATGTTCATCGTTTACTTCTTCATGGATAGAAGCTCGACTCACAGACAGGTGAGGCAGAGGAGAAAGACGATCCATTCAAGATTAGCGACCTCGGTAAGATTCTGTCAAGTATGGGCTTCTGGCTCTAGCATTGCTCTGTGCTTTTACTACTCAGCTATCTTCCCATTCCAGAAGTACGCTGTAAATATGCTTCAGTGTAACCTTACCTTCCACGAACTTCCTGCAGGTTCATTCTGGGCTTCATCAAGTGTGACTATCGTACAGTACGTTATCATGCTCGTTGTTGCTGCAACTGCATTCATGTTCAACTTCATGAAGAATAAGGCTTTGAAGAACACTATGCTCTTCTTTTTCTGTTTTTGAGCCTTGTAGTTTATTGCTACATGGGTTATATGCGTCAGTCTGCAGAGTCTATCTTTGCTGTATTCCCATTGCTCGTCAGTAGGTATTACACCAATCCTTGGTAGCTATGTTGACCATAAGGGTAAAGGGCAGCGTCTATGCTCGTTTTGCGGGTTCATTACTTCTGATTGTTTGTCACCTCACTTTTGCCTTTGTTCTTCCACAGTTCAAGTCAAGCCAGGTAGGTGGTGTTATCGTTGCTATGTAACCATTCTCGTTCTCGGTGCTTCTTTCTCACTTGTACCAGCTTCATGTGGCCAGTGTTCCAAAGCTCGTAGATGCAAAGATTATTGGTTCTGCTTACGCCCTTATTTTCTGGATTCAGAATATTGGTTTGTGGTTGTTCCCACTCCTTATCGGTAAGGGTACTCGATAAGACAAACGTAGGTGTTACTGACCCAACACAGCTCAACCACACAGCTCCGTTGGTTATGCTTGCTGGTTTTAGGGGTGATTGCTCTTATCATTGGTCTTACTTTGAAGGTAGTAGATAAGAAGCGCAACCTCGGTTTGGAAGAGCCAAATATCAAGGAATAATAGTTGTATGATAACGAGTGGAGCTTCATGTACTCAAGTAGTAATGGGTCGCTTGTAAATTGTTCTACAGCTTAAAAATAAATCATATTGAAAAGTCCCTCGCAAGTATATTTTTGCTTGTGAGGACTTTTTATTTATAAAAATGATAAAGTTTCTGTGAGTTCAGTACCTCTTACTAAGTTCTTCTTAAAGTCTTTTATATTTATTGATTTTGTAAAGAAAAATCGAATAGCCAATTTTAATTGATGCTTAACAGCGTTTGAATTAACCCAATTGGCTTTCTAAAAGATGCCCCTTTTACGGTCTAACTAACGCCTTTTTGAACCCTTATTAACCCAGGTTTAACACCCACTTTCGCCTCAATTGTTCCTGTCACCGTACTTTCCTCGTTTTTCTTATGGGCTCTGTATCCTACAAATTTTATTCTTTTTGAATGGTGAGTGTTTTAAGTTCAACTTCATCGTATATTTGTTTTGTCTCTTACTGCAAAGGGCAAATCTTTAATTAAAGACAATAACATTGATGTTAAGGACATTACGAGATTCTCAAGTCGAAAGAAGAATGAGACAAGTGATGATATAATTACAGAAGACTGGAGAGAACAGATAACAGATATCCTACAAAACATAAACCCATATGCTTTTTGAAAGACTTGCTCAGCGTCTACTTCGTGAATGTGGATTTACAGATGTCAAAGTAACTCAGAAGACTGGTGACGGTGGCATAGATGGAACAGGAAAGCTACAATTGCAAGGCATCTTTAGTTTCTATGTTGCTTTTCAATGTAAACGATATAAAGGAAAGGTTGGCGACCTGAGATACGTGATTTTCGTGGTTCTCTTGGTACGAATATAGAAAAGGCGTCCTCATAACAACTGGGGCATTTACAAAAAGCCAAAGAAGAGGCTTCATGTGAAGGAAAGAAATGAGAGACCTCATGGATGGAGAAGAGTTGATTGATAAGTTAGCTGAATATGGTATCGGTCTAAACGAAGTTAAATCCTATGAAATAGATGAAGATTTTTAATTCCTTAAAGGGTAGAAGTGTATGAGAGCTTTGTATGCCGTTTACGTATAATAAAAATTTCTCTTGTTAATAATGTATTGTTTTCAAAAATCAAAAGTATTTGCAACAAGAAAACATTCATCAATCAACCCAATAGAATGAAAAGGATATTGTTATTATTGGTGCTACGACCTCGATGCTTACCATTCATACACAAACACCGACGAAAGGTGGCGAGTAGAAGCAGAATCCATAATTATGATTACCGACTAACCCAAAGCCGTAATACTCAACCCAAGTTTAACTGGCAAAATTATTTTTCATAAATTTTTCGGGATGTTTTGTGTAGTATCAATCTGATAAATGATTGATAATCAAGTATAGGTATTGTAACGAGGAGTAAAATCTGATTTGTAGGACACAGTCATATCAAAATTATTTTTGTTACTTTTGCACTCATGCACGCAAATGTACAGACACGATTCAACCCTGCCACAGGCGACATGGCCCCTATTATCGCATCAAGGAGTCATATCGTGACGTGCAGGGTCATGTACATTCGCTAATTCTGTTGAACATCGGGTTCGAACCTTCACTTACTGCTGTACAGGTTCGAAAAAATTGCATACGCTCTACCGAACGCTTCAAAACCAGAAGTACATCCTCGCTTTTTAAAAACATCTTGACGGTCTTACTCCTATTGAACAGGCAAAAGGCTGACGAATGGTGGAGCCAGTATGGGAGCAAAGAAGGCGGAATCGATCGGTTTAATAAGGAAGAGCAGAAGTCGTTGAGAAAATATGAGAACTATATTGACCTTGAGACGGCAAACTATACTGACGCAAGGAATGTTGGTGCAGAGTGGCTCTGCAAGCAGACAATAGACAAGCTGCAATTAGAGGGTTTTCTGCGCAAAAATGGTTGGACGGAGAATGCGATACACACGGCTTTGTCAGCATTGATTGTTCGCACGGTATATAGCAGTTTCTGAACGTTCATCTTATTATTATTTGCGTGATAACTCGGCTGCCGCTGAACTTTATAGTGGAGCTCCTGGCTGGACACCAGGAATCAATTCTCTGTATAAAATCACTGACAAATTATATGAACTAAAGGAACAGTTAGAGCGTCATCTGTGCAGCGTTACTGACGATATCTTTAATATAGATAACAAGTTGATGCTCTTCGACTTAACCAACTTCTATTTCGAGGGTAGCAAGCGTAATAGCGATAAAGCCAAGTTCGGTCGTTCAAAAGAAAAACGCTCTGACTGTAAGCTACTTGTACTTGCATTATGTATCAATCAAGAAGGTTTTATACGTTATTCTTCTATCTTAGAGGGTAATACAGCAGATCCCAAGTCTCTACCCAATATGATTGATACGTTAGAAGAGGAATCCATCACGAACAAAGGATACGCTTGTTGTCATGGATGCAGGTGTTGCCACGGAAGAGAACTTGGAGCTAATAAAGAAAAAGGTTTACATTATCTCTGCGTATCCCGTACGAAAATGAAAGACTATACGCTCAGTGATGATAACAAGAGCGTTACGGTAATGGATGCCCGTCGGCAGAAGATAACGCTGAAAGAGGTTAAGACAGAGGATGATAAGGATTATTATCTCGAAATAACATCTCCTTCGAAAGCTATGACAGAGTCGTCCATGAACAGAGTCTGGAGAGAGCGTTTTGAGATGGAACTGCAGAGGATAAACGATGGAATCTCCAAGAAAGGTGGAACAAAGACCCTATGAAAAAGGTTGTTGAACGTACAGGACGTGCCATACAAGTACCCTTCTATAGCGAAGTTCTACCAGATAAGCTACATAAAAATGAAGAAACTCAAGGAGATGTGCGTGTAGACTGGGAGATAAAAGACCTCTCAGCAATGGAATCTGGTCACGGAGTCTATTTCCTCCGCAGCAATGTCAGGACACTTTCTGAACGTGTAACATGGGAATACTACAATCTCATCCGTGAGATAGAATGTACGAACAGACAACTAAAGAATGATCTCAACCTCCGTCCTATCTATCATCAGAAAGATGAGCGAAGCGACGCACACCTCTTCTTCGGTTTATTAGCCTACTGGGTGGTAAACACTCATCCGTTGTCAATTAAAAACGAGAAGGAGAATCCTGTTACTGGACCGAGATAGTACGACGTATGAGCACCCAAAAAGCTCGTCACCACAAAAGGGAAGAATCCATTAGGTGAAACCATCGAGATAGCGCCAATGTAGTAGTCCTTCAAGCAAGCAAAACAGATATACGATAAGTTGAACTTAAAAACACTCACCATTCAAAAAGAATAAAATTTGTAGGACACAGAGCCCATAAGAAAAACGAGGAAAGTATGGTGACAGCAACAATTAGGCCAAAGTGGGTGTTAAACTTGAGTCAAAACTCAAAGCCCTAAAACTCATATCATAAAAGTTCAAAGCTCAAATCTCAAAGTTCAAAGAATAAAAGAGTTCAAAGTAAAAGAAGAGTCGAACAAAAGCTGTCCGACTCTTCTTTATATTATTTATTTAAGGTGAACCTTATTGAAGGTCCTTCATTGTGAGTGGTTGAGCAAGGGTAGTAAACTCAAGACCACCTGTGGTACACTCGATACCCTTAGCAGAATCCTTAATCTTATTGCCATTTACGGTCTCTGATCCATTCAACTTGAAATAGAGTTCCAGACCATCAGACTTAGGATTAACACCTAACATATTCTGCTTAATCTGATTCTCGGTACGAGCAACACTCCATACACGAACCTCACTCATATAACCATAGAATGGACGCTCACCCCAAGGGAAGCCCGGAATCTTACCAATGTTGAAGCCAACATCAGCGTTAGGATCGAAACCAGAGATGTTCCATGCTGACTCAGCCCACTTAGTACCATTGAGATACATAACGGTCTTACCCGTTGCTTGATCGAAGGTTACTGCCACATGATACCACTTGTTAATCTGAAGTTTCTCAGGTGCTTCGTAGTGCTGTCTACCTGCTATCTGAAGAATACCAGCAGAGATTCCACCACCAACATCACCTACACGGAAAATCATCAGACCCTCAGACCCCATGATGGGTACAGTTGCTGCCCCACCAGATAGAATGAACTAAAAGCCTCGTAAGTAAATGACTTAAAGTAGGTTCAAGCAGGGAACTTCACAGAGATATACTTGTTATAGAAATCACCTGCCTTCGTAATCTTGACAGGTTTAGCCAAAACAATATACTCAACGTCCTCACCATCAATGATAGGTGTAGAATGAAGCTTGATGAGCAACATATAGTTCTTACCTGCCTCTAACTGATCAAGATTATTAAGCGTCAACGACACCTTGTCAGCATAGATGCTTCCTGCGGCTATCGTTGAAGAAGTCTTACTAAACGTAACATTCTTATGCTTGAAAGCAACATAGTCTGTTCCATACTTGCTATTATAAAGAGCAACCAGTGACGAGTCGACAAGTGAGTAAAGAAACATCCACCGCCTCACCTTGCTTATTAGAAAGAGCGAAGTAATGTCAACATCTAAGGTTGAACCAGTGTCTGGCATTTCGACTTTCTGCAGATTGCCATCAAAATATACCTTCTGCTTCAACAAATCGCTCTACTGTCTTGGCAACTCACCACACAGCATGCGGCAAAATGCCACAGCAATATGCTTGAAAAATATGCTTATTCATATTTGTATTCTATTAAAATTATTATGTGAGATTTACAATGTTAAGGTTGAGCAGTTTGACCCATTCTCTCCTTGAACACCTGTTGGTTAATCTGAATTGCCTGACGCATCCACTTGTAGTTAGGGGTATTGTCATAGTCGTTATCGAAACGATAAGCACCTACTCCACCCTTGTAACCCTTAGAAGGCATACTCTTGGCTTGTCTTAACAACTGACCACCACTCTTGAAAGACGACTCAAAGTTATCGGTTGTGATAATTGTCTTTGGGTCAACACCATAGTAATCAAAATGAGTTACACGACCGTAAGCCTGATCAATCCAATAGTCAACATATCCATCCAAATCCTCAGTAAGACCACTGAAATGGCCATCAATACAGATAAGACGGTGTCCCTTGTGCTCTGGATCGCTCTTAGGACCGATGTACTTGTTCATCTCCTTTACCAAGTAAACAAGGTCAGCATTAGTGCTGAGCGTACCATCCATATCAAAGACACCACTACCAATCTCCCAGTCGATATCGTAACCGTCCCAGTCATTGGCTTCCAATGAGTCGCAGAGAGCCTTAGCAAAGCGAGCCAAAGCCTCTTTGTGATTGTCAGAACCGACAACACCATCGAAGCCCCAGAACTTCCAACGCGCCTTCTTCTTAGCTTCTTCAACACGAGCTTGGTCGTTTGCCCAGCCTTCTTTCTCTGCTTGCTTCTCAACAGCAGTGTACACAGAATCAGGAGTTCTGCCCTTACCAATGTAAGACAAGAGTGTAACTTCCAAGAGTTTTGTACCCTTTACCTTCTGTACAAACTCCTTATCCTTCTTCTGTTCAGGTGTGATATTAAAGCGGTTAGGGTGCCCCACTCCACATGGAAACAATATCCATACTATCTGGCATGAGGTGAGATAGCCACGACGATAGGTACCAGCTGGCGACCAGTTAGAATACCAACCGAAGGCAACAGGACGACCATAGTTAACGGCTTGCTGCTTATAAGCTCTCAAATCGGCATAATACTTCTCGCTTTCAGCATTGTTCATCGTATTATATCCACCGATATGATCGTAAGGTTCGTTCTCTACCTCTGTCATCTTACTACATCCACAGAAAAGGATTCCTGCACAGAGCAATACCAACGAACTGATATATTTAAAGTTTTCATATTCAAAAATGCTTGATATTAATGATTCTTATTGTCCCACCACAGACGTGTTCCAGCCTTATCAAGACCGCCACGAAGTAGCTTACGTGCACTCTCTAAGTTGGCAATATCCTCTGCCGATGTAGACTTATTAGTTGGGAAACGCATACGACGAATGCCCACTTCGCTATCGACCTCACCATTGCTATAGTTCGAAATAGCACTATGTAACTTAGGATAACCTGTACGACGATACTCTGTCCATGCCTCTTGTCCGTTAGGATAGAGTGCAATCCACTTCTGTATCATAATCTTCTCAAGTTTCTCCTCATCGGTTCCACTCCATGCTGTAGTAGCCTCTGTTACTGCTGGTACGTCAACATTCACACCTGGATTGGGTGAGATAGAGAACTGTAAGCAGATGGTCTTTGAGACCAGACGACATATAGTCTGCTACCTCAGAACTTGCAATACCATTCTCCTCAAATGACATCTCGATACCCTTCTCATAAAGTGATTCAGCAGTACCACCTGCAGCGAAACCATGCAGTGCAGCCTCAGCCAAGAGGAAGTAAACCTCAGAAGCACGCATCCAATAAGTAGAGCGTTGTACTTGTGATAGCTGGACGAGAAGAATCCTTTGAAAGCATCGTTAGAACCCACATCATGACCAGTTGGTACACAGAATACTTTCCGTATGCCCACAGTCACTGCTTGAGAAACCGTACTTGTATTGAAGTACTTTGGCAAACGTGGGTCTTGATAACCGCCTAAAGTAAGCCAACATAGAAGAACCCATACGGCACTCGTTATACTGGTTGATAAGAACATCGAGGTTATTCTTGAACTCCCAAAGCTTGCGCCTCTTCCATCTTAGCCTCATCATCCTTGGTCTTCATCACCATAAGAATGATTGACAGCCTGTAAAGCATACTTCTTTGAGAGTGCAGCATCAGCATAATAAACACGCATAGCAAGACGTAACATCAAAGAGTTAGCATAGACAACCCACTTGTGAACGTCGCCTGCATAGACAGCATCAGCATTGGGCAAGAGTTTACTGTTACCATTATCAGCATACTTTTGTCAACACTTCAATCGCATCAGAAAGTTCTTTGAACATTGACTTATAGACTTCTTCCTCGGCTGTCATATGGCACAGTGATGAGTCCTTTACCTGCCTCCTTGTGAGGAATAGGGGCCGAACATATCTGTAGCCTTATGCCAAGCAGAGATCTTCAGAATCTGTGCTAGGCGAAAACCTCTAGAACTGAGTCTCAGTCTTACCCTTTTTAAGTCTTGCCACAAAGGTACAACAGTAGAGTAAGACTCGGTATAAGACGATGCTACCCAACCATCCTTGAGAAATAGTTGAGGTTATTAGGACCGCCCCCAATTATTGTTCTGACCGAAATAACCACTCCAACAATCAGCAACAAGGTTATAAGCTGTTTGATATCTATTAGCAACACTGGTACCATCTGCCTGTGTTCTACTGGGAAGACGCATTTCTGCATGGCAGTTATAGGACCGCCAATAGAAATACTATCCATCAATCCCTCCTCTGGAAGGAGTTCAAATTCGTTAGTGTTTACCTTTTGGAAGTCATAGTCGTAAACAAGGACAGCGCGAGGAAACCTACGATATATTTATATGCTTTTGTCTTCATGTTCAATTAGGAATTTGAATTTAACACTAAAACCATAACTCTTCAGACTTGGCTGCTGAAATGCTCATTGCCCTGTCCATAAGTACCTGTTGAGCTGTAAGCTCTGGATCGAAAGGTGCTTTACAATAGATCATCCATGGATTTGTAGCAACAAATGAAAGTGTCAAACTTTAATGACATTATTAAACAGCTTTGAATTAAACTTATAGCTCAAAGTAAGTTCCTGCAAACGAACGTTTGTTGCACTGTAGGTATAGTAACCTGCGAGGTCGTTCTCACCTGTTGCAACAAGTGTATAATACTTCTTTGCATCATACAAGCCCTGATTTGGAATCATCACACCACCTGCATCTCTTGCATCAGCTGATGCCTTAGACACACCAAAACGGTCTAACAATGCCTGTGTTGAAGAAGTAACAATACCGCCAACACGTGCATTAATCAAGAAGCTAAGCCCAAAGTTCTTATAAGTGAAATTGTTGTCCCAACCCATTGTAAAAGTCAGGAGTAGTTTTACCTAAGTAGATTGGATCAACTGTTTCCAAATTCATACCACCAGATGGACTAACATTTACAAAGCCCTGATTGTCCTTTGCCAATACCTTTCTTGCATAAATATCGTTGATAGAACCGCCCACCTTGAGCAGTACACGGCCATTATCCTTTGATACCTCAGGGATATTGAGAGGTTTAGGACTCAATGGATGATAGTAGTCCTTCACCATTTCCTTAATCTCATTGACGTTCTTAGAGTAAACCAATGATGAGTTTCCACTGCAGACCACCGAAGTTATCACTATAACCTAAAGACATCCTCGACACCACGGTTCTCCACATCACCAGCTCGCAAATATACCTTACATAACCTGAGCTTTCTGGCAAATCACCAACAAAAGTCTGGTTATAAGTATTTGACTTATACCAAGTAAAGTCGAATGACAACTTCTTCCAGAAGCGAGCAGTCAGACCAAACTCGTATGACTTCGTGCGCTCTGCTTTGTAATCGGTAAAAGGATAGATGTCTGTAGACTTCAAAACTACCACCCACCAGCGGAGTTGTAATAGTTCCCGGTGTCATACCTGAACGTGATGCGAGAACCTACCTGTGTAGGAACCACGAACTTTCAAATAAGAAATGAAAGAAGGTAGCTTTGTCATCTCAGAAACGATAGCAGACAGACCAACTGAAGGATAGAAGAATGATTCCTCTGATGAGTTCACAAGACGTGAGTTCCAGTCGTTACGACCTGTCAAAGTAAGATAAACCATACTTCTCCAACCCAATTCGGCACTTGCAAAAGCTGCAACATTACGTACCTTTGAGTCACCACCAGCCTCACGAATCTTGCTATCACTTGGGTTAATGTTGTTCAAAGAGAACTTATTTGGAACTAACACTAAGTTACCACCATAACCACGAGTGAGAGATGCATAGTCAGAATAGCTGTAACCAACGTTGGCAGCAAGACTAAACTTTACCAAAAGTTTTATTGATACTGTACAATAACATCAATATAAGTCTGATGATCCTTATAATCATAATATTCATAAAGCACCTTCTCCTTTGCAAAATAATTAAAAGAAGAAGCATAAATCTTACGCTCGCTTGTAATAAACGTCTTGTCAAGACGGATACGACCTGCCACGCTCAACCAATCCAAAATATTATAGGTAAGACCTGCATTGAACATAAAGCGATCCTTGTCATTAGGTGCTAAGTTACGATAAGCAGTCCAGTAAGGATTCTGATTAGCAAAACGGCTATCGCTAATAGGCCAATACTGTGTAGGGAAGTTTCTCACGTTATCGTAACGTTCAAAGGTCTTTATACCATCAAATGATTCGCCACGAGGGAAAAGATAGGCTGCAACGATTGGGTTCCAGTACTCACCTTGTGACACCATATTATTGTCTTTCTGCTTGATATAAGATGCACCAAGGTCGAGTTGCTACTTTATTCTCAAAGCATACGAGTGGTGTTACGAATAGTGAAGTTGTAGCGGTCGTAAGTATTATTAGGTACGATACCACGTGAATTAGTCGTTGCAACAGAGGCAAAAGTCTGGTTGAACTCATTACCCATATTCAACGTCAGAGCATTAATAAAGTTCGTACCAGTGCGGAAGAAATCCTTCTTGGATCAGTATAAACTTGGTAGTAAGTTTCTCTCCCAACTCTCATAAGAACCAAGCTTGTTGCCATACGTATTTTTGGGAACTCTGGCATCAACAATGGTGAACTGAAATCTGCAGAGCTTGAGAACGAAATAGCAAATACGTCCTCCCTTACCTTCTTTGTTGTAATAGGATAGCACCATTGGCGAGCATTACTACCGCATAAAGAGCTTGCGGGAAGGACCAGCCAAAAACGCTGATGTTCTCAACATCCTCTGCGTTGAAATCGGCAATACCTTCACTGCTTACACGACCTTCACCCATGATACCGCTATCGCGTCCACCACTAAAGTTAAAGATTGGAATACCATCGATAACATACAAAACGTTGTTATCACCTTCAATAGACTTGGCACCACGCATGATTACACGTGTTGCACCACCTACGCCACTGGCACTCTTAGAAATGCTAACACCAGCTACCTTTCCGTTTAATGAGTTCTACAAAGTTAGCATCTTTGTTGCGTGTCAACTCATTTGAGCCTACTGACTGTACATTGTAACTCAAGGCTTTCTCAGCACGTTTAATCACCCAAAGCTGTCACAACAACCTCGTTCATAGTGTTTGCAACTTCCTTAAGGGTAACATCGATGGTGGTTTTGTCGCCTACAAGGATTGTCTGGGTAGTATAACCAACATAAGAGATAACCAACTCTGCTGACGTGGTATTGATAGTAAAAGTTACCATCAATATCCGTTACAGCACCTTCCTTGGTTCCTTCCACCATAATAGTGGCAGCAATCAGCGCTCACCAGCAGAGTCAACAATGCGACCAGTTACCTTGCGATTGCCGTTTTGTTGCACAGCCTGAGGCATTGATGCTTCAGAGTGAGCCTACGGATTTCCCTACCGCATAAGCACTCGTTGGGGCTAACGCAATAGAAAGGGCAAAAGCGACTGAGAAATACAGATGCTTCTGCTTTGTTTCATGAATCATTCTCATTAGGTTCAGGGTTTTAATATTTATATTTTAGGGTTCCTAATTGTTACTTTAATCACTGACTGCTGCATGAATCAACTGCATTACACCACTATCACCTTATTATAGTAAGGTCATGATGGATAAAGAAACATTTTTATTTATACAGGTTGTTTAACGTATAAACGTAAAGATTATTAATGAATAATGAGTTAGGGTCAATTAACTCATAATAACGAGGTGCAAAAGTATAAAAATAAATCTGTAAACTGCCCTCCTTTTTGTAAAAAGTGAATAATATATTTGTTATTGCAAAAATAGAGATATACGCCAACACGTATATCTCTATTTTCTCTATAAACACGTAAATGCGGTTTACCCGTTCTTTACATCAACTATCTTTTGTTGGAGCCTGTTCCTTATTGCGACGATTGACAACAGTGACTACACTCTGCGCAAGACTGAGGAATGACTGACCTGTAATGGTGTCAACCTGTGACGCTGCTGGTGTTCCGTTATCACCATTCTCGCAAATGCTCTGTACGATTGGAATCTGAGCAAGTAGCGGACATCAAGTTCTTTTGCCAAATTCTTGCAACCATCTTTTCCAAAAATGTATATTTATTCTCAGGAAGTTCAGCTGGCGTAAACCATGCCATATTCTCAGCCAAACCGAGAATAGGGATATTCACTTGTCATTACGATACATATCAATACCCGCACGTGCATCTGCCAATGCTACATTCTGAGGAGTTGATACGATTACTGCACCCGTAATAGCAAGTGTCTGCATGAGTGTCAGGTGAATATCGCTGGTTCCTGGTGGTGTATCGAGGATAAAGTAATCGAGTTCGCCCCAATCAGCATCAGCTATAAGCTGCTTAAAGAGCTGAGGTTGCCACACTTCCACGCCAAAGGGTTGCCGTGTCTGGATTGACAAAGAAACCGATAGAAAAGCAACTTCACACCATACTACTCCACAGGCTCGATAAGCTGTCGTCCATCCTTTTCTACACCGTATGGACGAGCATCTTCTACACCAAACATCTTTGGCATACTTGGACCGAAGATATCGGTATCGAGCAAACCTACCTTATAACCAAGGCGTGCCAAGGCTATAGCGAGGTTAGCTGAGACGGTACTCTTTCCTACTCCACCCTTTCCTGAACTTACAGCAATGATGTTCTTCACCTGAGAGGCAACAGCTTCCCCACCTCTGGGCGTGGCGCATTCTTGAACTCTGTTGTAATGGTTACTTCAACTTCCTTACCAACAGAATAGTGAATCTGAGCCTCAGCAGCCTTAATAGTAGACTTGAGGAATGGATCGGTCTCACGTGGGAAAATAAGCGTGAAACTTACTTTATTACCATTGATGCTGGGTGTATCTGCCAACATCTCACTTTCTATAATATTCTTTTTGTTCCTGGATAAATTACTTTCTCAGTGCATCTGTAATGAGTTTGGGATATAATGTCATTGTTCTGTTTTAAATAAATAACCTTGACATCTCTATCAAATTAAGTCTTGATAGGAAGAATCTGGTTGGAATTACTTGTTATTTTGTCTGCCAAGAGTCCTATGTTATGGTTCTAACTCTAAGTCTAATCTTTCTTTCGGTTGAATTTTTATATAATATTACCTTTATATCATCAAAAAGAATGCCACAAAAGAATGGTCACATTAGTTACTACTTTTCTGCAGTTCTCCCATTCGTCCCATTCCTTTTGCAACAGCTTTCCAGTCGGTCATTTCTCCCGCTTCAATGGCTTGCTGTTCACGTGCAGCCTCATCACGCGCCTTGTCACGCGCACGCTTTGCCTTCATATCAGCGATAGTGGCATCATCAAGAATCTGAATAGCTCCTCGTTGGATAGCATCCTGTAACTCTTCTTCACCGAAAGCCTTACCAGGCTCATTGAAGTCAGAGATATTAAATTCATAAATTGTACGGAGGTCATGACGAACCAATTTCTGTTTCCCTGATTACCCGCATTCTTCAGTCGGAGTAGCTTTTGCTATTTCTTTTATCTCGTCTTCTGCGAATTTATTTCTTCCCATGTTTTGATTCTTATTCAGATGCCATTGATGGCTTTTCGTGTCTGCGAAGATAGCAACAAAATCCAATACTGCAAGTTTTTCTTAAGGAATACATTGTGCAAAGTATCATAAATTGGCTTCTTTCGTTAAACCTAAATCTGTCATCAGACCACAAAATGTATAGTTTCTATTACTATGGTATTGTTTTCCTAACATCTTTTTATTTATTCGGTATCGTTGCTCTTTGTACTGTTAATACCTCCATGATATGGTTCTTCCAAAATATGGAGTGATAAACTAAAAGTCTTATATAATAGGCACATGGAGTCACGGAGAGGACGGAGGTAATGCAATGACACGGAGGTGCGACGGCACATTGAGTGACGGAGGTATAGCGTACAGATTCTTGATAGTAATTTTTGGGGTAAACGCTTTGTATATAAATTGCTAATAGAATTGGCAAACAAACTCCGTCGCTCTATGCACCGACGGTGCCTCCGTGACTTCCATTGCTTTGTTTTTAATAATCCTCCGTCCTCTCCGTACCTCCGTGTGACATTTCCTCAGAAACCTAACCTCAGTAGCAAACCTTATCACTCCAAAATCCAGAAGACCCAAAAGTAAGATTAATATAGCCAAAGAATATGAAGAAGATTTATCCGATATTATTTATTTTGGTCTTTTGCATAACAATACTGTCATGTAAGAGCTTATCAAACGGGAATAATGATATGAGAACAAAGTTTTAGTTGGGATTTTTACATCTCATCCCCAGTCCATTATTCAGCAATCATAAAATATGAGAAAGTTTACTATGAGGATAATAAAGAGACGGTAGATGTAATAGACCAGTCTACTCTGTTGGGACTTGGAAACGTTAATGCAACAACTTATTCTGTAAACCCACCCACTGGTGAAGTAAGTATTCCCAAAGGGATAGACATGGTATGGGTATCAATAGCAGATAAAAAGATTTATAGGGCAAATATAAAATTTTCCCAACAAATACAAAATAAACTTCTAAAAGCCTTTAGAGAAGGATTTTATAGCCACTGGAGAGAAAGTAATATGGATTTTAATGAGTTTGATGTGACAATTCTTCCAGGAGGACATCTATGGCTATACTTGGGGATAGGAAATTTAAGAAGGGTACTGATTTGCGATACATTAAAGGGAGAAGAAACGCACATGACACTTAAAGAATTCAACGAAGACTTTTAGGTTTATCCGACATTTCGAGTGATACGGCAATCATGCAGTGCATAAAGTCGTAGAGTAAAGTATTTCTCGTCCCTAAATCCATAGGCATTTCGTTTCATTACTTTAATCTTGTTATTAATACCTTCAACTTTTCCCGTTGATAGATGGCAATCGTACCAGGCAAGGATTCCTTTCTTATAGATTATTATTGGTGTCCGATAAAAACTTTTTGGAGTTATCTGTGTTAGTTAAAAATAGACTTAAACTTATGATTTCATTAATTTATCTGGTTATTATAGGGCTTTCCTTGTCAATATAAGCATATTTTATAATGCTTACAGTTTGAAACTGAAAACCAAGCCCCCTGGATAAGTAAAACGGCTGCAACACCGATGAGTAAAGAGATACAGAGCTTTCAGTTTATTTTTACCGGACAGCAATAATATATTTTCATGGTAACAGCCATTTTCTGTAGTTGGTTTATCTTACTTTGTTCAGCCTGTCTTATCCAGTCATCAAGCACTTTTTCTGCCATAGCTCTTCATGGCTTATGACCATATCTGATGGAGTTGTTCCTTCAAATAGTATGCTTTTGACAATGGCTCATTCATAGCTAAGGCATTCTCAAAGCCTTGTCTTGTGCTGTTTATCAAAGATGTCACACCATTGCCGAGTAGCAGATACCTTGTCCCTTTGAGTACTTTACGCTTATTTATATCTTTCTCCATACTATAAACTTTACGTCTAATATCATCAAGTTTCTGGTTCATTAACTTCACTACATGGACATGATCAAAACACATGTACTGCATCGGGACAATTCTCCATAACAGAAGCTATGAAAAGCCGCAGACAGGTCTGTTGCCACATGCTTTTATCTTTATATTCTTACGTTTGACTTTCCGCAAAATTTCTTCCAGAGCTTCACTACCCTTGCCATCGCCAACATAGATTATCCTGCCACTGTCCAAATCAACGACGATTGTCTTATAGACATGTCCTTTTCTAACAACAAACTCATCTATACCAATATTCTCTACACCATCTAAAGATGGAGGGCTATAATGACGCTTAAGGTAAGAGGAGTGTATTTCCTTTACAGTATCCCATGATACGCCCAGATGATTCGATACGTCCTGAAGCGTCATACCACGAAGTAAATCTACTACATACTTGGCGAAGCGGTGAGTATAGCTGCAACTGCCAGTGGCAAAAGGAATTTTCTCCTGCTGATCGAAGTCACATTCTCACATTTATAGCGTTGCACCTTCATGCGTATGGTTACTCGCTTGCCACCTAACCCAAGTTTAACCGGCAAAAATATTTTTCATAAATTTTCGGGATGTTTTGTGTAGTATCAATCTGATAAATGATTGATAATCAAGTATAGGGTATTGTAACGAGGAGTAAAATCTGATTTGTAGGACACAGTCATATCAAAATTATTTTGTTACTTTGCACTCATGCACGCAAATGTACAGACACGATTCAACCCTGCCACAGGCGACATGGCTCCTTATTATCGCATCAGGAGTCATATCGTGACGTCAGGGTCATGTACATTCGCTAATTCTGTTGAACATCGGGTTCGAACCTTCACTTACTGCTGTACAGGTTCGAAAAAGTGCATACGCTCTTACCGAACGCTTCAAAACCAGAAGTACACCCTCGCTTTTTAAAAAACATCTTGACGGTCTTACTCCTATTGAACAGGCAAAGGCTGACGAATGGTGGAGCCGTATGGAGCAAGAAGGCGGAATCGATCGGTTTAATAAGGAAGAGCAGAAGTCGTTGAGAAAATATGAGAACTATATTGACCTTGAGACGGCAAACTATACTGACGCAAGGAATGTTGGTGCAGAGTGGCTCTGCAAGCAGACAATAGACAAGCTACAGTTAGAGGGTTTTCTGCAGCAAAAATGGGTGGACGGAGAATGCGATACACACGGCTTTGTCAGCATTGATTGTTCGCACGGTATATGCAGTTTCTGAACGTTCATCTTATTATTATTTGCGTGATAACTCGGCTGCCGCTGAACTTTATAGTGGAGCTCCTGGCTGGACACCAGGAATCAATTCTCTGTATAAAATCACTGACAAAATTATATGAACTAAAGGAACAGTTAGAGCGTCATCTGTGCAGCGTTACCGACGATATCTTTAATATAGACAACAAGTTGATGCTCTTCGACTTAACCAACTTCTATTTCGAGGGTAGCCAAGCGTAATAGCGATAAAAGCCAAGTTCGGTCGTTCAAAAGAAAAACGCTCTGACTGTAAGCTACTTGTACTTGCTGTATGTATCAATCAAGAAGGTTTTATACGTTTATTCTTCTATCTTAGAGGGTAATACAGCAGATCCCAAGTCTCTACCCAATATGATTGATACGTTAGCAAAGAGGAATCCATCACGAACAAAGGATACGCTTGTTGTCATGGATGCAGGTGTTGCCACGGAAGAGAACTTGGAGCTAATAAAGAAAAAGGGTTACAATTATCTCTGCGTATCCCGTACGAAAATGAAAGACTATACGCTCAGTGATGATAACAAGAGCGTTACGGTAATGGATGCCCGTCGGCAGAAGATAACGCTGAAAGAGGTTAAGACAGAGGATGATAAGGATTATTATCTCGAAATAACATCTCCTTCGAAAGCTATGACAGAGTCGTCCATGAACAGGGTTTGGAGAGAGCGTTTTGAGATGGAACTGCAGAGGATAAACGATGGAATCTCCAAGAAAGGTGGAACAAAAACCTATGAAAAGGTTGTTGAACGTACAGGACGTGCCATACAGAAGTACCCTTCTATAGCGAAGTTCTACCAGATAAGCTACATAAAAACGAGAAGAAACTCAAGGAGATGCTGCGTGTAGACTGGGAGATAAAAGACCTCTCGGCAATGGAATCTGGTCACGGAGTCTATTTCCTCCGTAGCAATGTCAGGACACTTTCTGAACGTGTAACATGGGAATACTACAATCTCATCCGTGAGATAGAATGTACGAACAGACAACTAAAGAATGATCTCAACCTCCGTCCTATCTATCATCAGAAAGATGAGCGAAGCGACGCACACCTCTTCTTCGGTTTATTAGCCTACTGGGTGGTAAACACTATCCGTTGTCAATTAAAACGAGAAGGAGAATCCTGTTACTGGACCGAGATAGTACGACGTATGAGCACCCAAAAGCTCGTCACCACAAAAGGGAAGAATCCATTAGGTGAAACCATCGAGATACGCCAATGTAGTAGTCCTTCGAAGCAAGCAAAACAGATATACGATAAGTTGAACTTAAAACACTCACCATTCAAAAAGAATAAAATTTGTAGGACACAGAGCCCATAAGAAAAACGAGGAAAGTACGGTGACAGTAACAATTAGGCGAAAGTAGATTGTTAAACTTGAGTTAAAACGCTGCGCATAAATTCCCCAGATTTTTGTCATATTCTGAGCCATGTTCGATAATGTAAGGTGTGTCATATCCATCGGCACAAAGACTATCAACAGTTTGATATGCATTATAAAAGTCTTCGCTGAATTCTTTAAGTGTCATGTGTATTTCTTCCCCCTTTAATGTATCGCAAATCAGCACCCTTCTTAAATTTCCTATCCCCAAGTATAGCCATAGATGTCCTCCTGGAAGAATTGTTACATCAAACTCATTAAAATCCATATTACTTTCTCTCCAGTGGCTATAAAATCCTTCCCTAAAGGCTTTTAGGAGTTTGTTTTGTATTTGCTGGGAGAATTTAATATTTGCCCTATAAATCTTTTTATCTGCTATTGATACCCAAACCATGTCTATACCTTTGGGAATACTAACTTCACCGTGAGGCGGATTTACAGAAAAAGGTGTTGCTGTAACATTTCCAAGCCCTGCCATAGCTGTTTCATCAAAAACATCTACTGTTTCCTCTCCATTATCCCCATAGTAAACTTTCGCATACTTTATTTGTGAGCAATAATGGACAGGCGATGAGATATAAAAATCCCAACTAAACTTTGTTCTCATATCATTCTTTCCGTTTGATAAGCCCTTGCATGACAGTGTTGTTATGCAAAAGGCCAAAATAAATAATACTGGATAAATTTTCTTCATATTCTTATTCTTTAGCTATATCCACATTGGTACTGCTTTTTAAGATATAAATTATCTTGTGATGTAATTGTGGTGACTCCATACGATTCGTAAGTTGAATCTTCACTTATTTTTGTTTTTAATTGACTTCATAACACTTAAGTTCATATTACCATAAATATTGGTCGTTTGGTCACCACTAATAGACGATTCGGCATCTTCCATTATACTCAATACAGAACTTCCATTTATAGAAAGCGAAGAATCTTTCCCGATGTTGACAGATGACTGTTCTCCACCTGCATAGTAAAGTTCTTGCCAACATTTACATTCATGTTCTCTGATGCGTTGATGTTGACATTCTTCGTATTGACATTCACTTCTTCAGCAGAAGATATGGTGATGGTACCATTTAATTCATCAATGAAGATTTTATTGGCACGAGTGGTCTGTAGAAGGATAGTATGGGCGGTATCATCAAAGGTAACGGTCGAACCGCTTCGGGTGGTAAGACTTTTCTTGTGGTTGGCAGCAAAGCCTCCACTACCTGTGACTCGTTAAACAGGCTACCCATAACGTATGGTCTTGCAGGGTCACCATGACGGAAGCCGAGGAGGACTTGGTCGCCTACCTCTGGGATAAATACAAAACCACGGTTGCTCTTTACGTCACTACTGCTACCGCCATCTGGGGTCATCACACGCACCCAACCTGTTTGCATACCATCCGTCTGCCAGTTCATACGTACACGAACACGGCCCTTACCCTGTGGGTCAGCATTGCTAAGCACAGTTGCCATCTGTGTTTTAGCCAATGGCATACGCACCTTAGGACTTGGCATTGCCTTTATTGTTGCAGGGATAGCCTTGAAGCGGTTCTTGTAGTAGCTGCCTTGACTCACCTCATGGGTTATCTCGATAATGATAAAGTTACCCAAACTCTCTTTTGATATGTTTCCTACACGTTCCAAGAATGAGCTGTAGAGACTTACGACAGAACCGACACGCAGGGTTGGCACCTGACTCTCAGCCGTGATGTAATGTGTCTCAGCCGTCTCAGCCGCCTGCTTACGCCCCATGTAATTAATAAGTTCCGACTCATCGCTGATACGTGGCAGTGCATGCTGTCGTGCGGGTTTTGAGAACATACCTAATGATGCACGGAAAGCATCGCCGCAAGTTTGTCATGACCATAGGCCAAGTCTGGTGTCATACGCCGCATCTCATGGTCAGCACCAGAGTGGTAAGAGAACACCTGCCAGAGCGTGCGAGGGTCTGTAAACCAATGTCAAGTGACGACAGCGTCGTTCCATATTCCAATATTATAGGGTCAGCCAATCTCCTTGGTTTACCAAAGATGAGTTTAGTTCCATCGAAATACATCCACTCCTGATACTGATGAGCAAGACGACGGATAAAGTCGAAGTCCGACTCTTCATACTGGCAGATAAAGTCCTTGGTTTCCTTGAATGCAGAGTTTTAATTCCAACTGCACCTTAGCTGTTCGCATAATTTCTTAACTACGTCACCAATGGTTCTGATCATTCCATGAGAAGCAGCTATGTGCCGTTTCCAATCTGTAAGTAGCGGAGTAGCCAGAAACGATAATACATCCAAAGTCACTTCCTTCTCTGTAGCTGTACATTTGTCACCACTCCCACGAAGATAGGAGTGTTTGCAGCCTTTACGACGATGCTTTGTCCGAGCCACTCTTTACTACTGCTGATATTATGTACATATTTATTGCCCCGATTCCAGCTCAACAGACATTTGGAATCGGTGGTGTTTACCTATATTTTGTTCGATTTGTAGAGAAATAAAAGAAGAAAGAGTCTTCTTTCCTATGCTGATAGTGATGGGGTTGAAAGGAATTGACATGGGTTGTTTGTTTTGAAAATTAAAAGCTAATTGGCTTATACGGCATTGCATTTAGAATCTCAAGGGAAAGCAATCGGAGTATGTAGGATAGTAAAGTTCCCCTCGCTTGAGTAAGAAACGAAAAAGAACTATGCCGAGTACGAAGGCTCAGCATAGTCCTGATGTTTCTCAGACTTATGTGCGAGGCCAACGGTTGTCGAGCTCAGCATTGCCTACGGTGATATTCTCAGCAGAGAAAGTCATAGCGATAGTCATAGGAGCCTCGTTGTTAACGTCGAGTGTCTCCTTGTAATGAACGATGTAAGCATTCTTGAAAGAAATCTCCTTCATCTTAGCATCCTCTTCACTCTTCTTGTAAACGATCTTACCCTCAACAGGCTTGAACTGGCTGTTAAGCATAGCCTCGATAGTAGAAGTGTCATCAGTAGACTCGATAGTTACACTGATACGACCGCCAGAGATGCTTGATGCAGGCTGACCCTTCTTGTCAGTTGTACGGCTGAACTCGTAGTTAGAGTAGAGTACATCATACTCCTTACCACCCTAATTCCAAAGTTGCTCTAAATGAACTCATAATTGAAAAGTTTTAAGTTGTTAGAAAAAAAATGATAAACGAGGCACCCTTATCATCTCCTTTACCAGAAAACAAAAAAGAGAAAACCTCAACAACTTCTTGAAGTCCCCTCTGTATGGCTGATAAACAGTCTTGCTCTTGGAGAAAGAGGAAGATTTGCAATCTGTTGTCTTTATGATATCAAAAATAGGAAGATATTTTTAGAAAACAAATTAAAGACATAAAATAACATAAGTTTAATATTTAAAAAGCTAAATACTTACTTCTTAAACTCTGAAAGTCGTCTTGACTTTTATTTTGTTAAATAGAGAGGAATTTGAAGCTTGGTTCACTAATACAAAGATAAAAATTCTCTCTATTTTTAACAAAAATAAAAAGTCAAGATGACTTTCAATATAAGAAAAAAATAAATAAAAGTATTATAAACTAAACTTTTTATCGTATCTTTGTACTACAAAATATACATTATGACAAAAATTCACCAAAGCCAATTGGATGACCAGGGCATTGCAAGAGAAACTGAATGTAGTGGGAGAGCAAATACGCCTCGCCCGATTACGAAGAGACCTAACCATGGATCAGGTCGCACAACGTGCGCAATGTACTAGGCTCACTCTCTCACGTTTGGAGAAAGGTGAACCTACGGTGTCAATCGGCGTGGTAATGAGAGTACTCAATGCCCTGCAACTCGAAGATGATATTCTTCACTTGGCAAAAGATGACGAGTTGGGACACATGGTACAGGACTTAGGGTATTAAGAATAAGAAACGAGCTTCAAAAAGATAGCACATGGAAAAAGTAGATGTGATAGCCAGTTTCGACTGGATGGATAAGGAAGAGAAGGTAGGCACTCTTGGGTATGAATACCTAAGAGGCTCTGATGTGTTTTCTTTTGAGTTTGATAAAAACTGGCTCAAAAAAACTTTCCTAAAATTGACTTTGGGCAAGACCTTCGCCCCTATACTGGGGTACAATATAGCCGAGATAATCACATCTTCGGTTGTTTTTCTGATGCTCTCCCTGACAGATGGGGGCGGCGATTGATAGACTTGCGTACTTCACTATAGACAGAAGGGAAAGCAGGCCTTACCTTATCTGATTGGGACTATACTCAAAGGCGTGGAAGATGAGCTGCGTATGGGTGGTTTTTCGCTTTAGGATTCAGATAGCGGAGCATTAATCAGCTCTACGCCTGAGTTACAGTGTTCCGCCTGCCATACACATTGAAGAACTTTTACAAGCTGCTAAAGAGATTGAGAAAAGCGAGTATAAGCATTCGGAACCAGAAAAGAAGTGGGTACAAAGGCTTTTCCAGCCAGGTTCTTCGATGGGAGGCGAACGTCCAAAGGCTTGTGTGCAGAGTGATGGTCATCTTTATCTTGCCAAATTCCCTTCTATCAATGACGACATTAACATGTCACGTTGGGAACATTTCGCTCATCTGATGGCTAGGAATGTGGTATCAATGTGCTGAAACACAGATAATTAGGGCAGGGAATAGTCAAGATATACTTCTCTCTAAGAGATTTGATAGAACAGAAGACAACAAGAGAATCCACATAGCTTCTTCTCTCACCGTCCTTGGCTTCACTGATGGCGACGGACAAAGACCAGGAAAAGGCTATTTGGATATTGTGGATTTTATCATTTCAAGAGGTGGCAACCATATAGAGGCTAATTTAGAAGAACTATACAAGCGTGTTGCCTTTAATATCTGTATTGGTAATACCGACGATCACTTTAGAAATCATTCGTTCCTGCTTGGAAGGGAGGGTTGGGAATTATCTCCTGCATACGACATGAACCCTACAGATGGTATATTTCAAGCATTGCTTATCGATACCAACACAAACGATAGTTCTCTCAACAGCCTTTACAATGCCCATGAGCTTTATATGCTGGATAGAAACAACCGCAAGAGGCATTATAATGGATGTAACAAGAAACATGAAGTATTGGGAGAATATGGCAGAGAAAATATAGAACTTCCCGACGAGAAAATCAAATACTTCACGGAAAAGATTTGGAAAAAGGTATGGATTTTCAATATGGATTAGGACTTCATCGATGAGGGTTTTAGGACTGACCCTCATTGGAGCTTGGTTTATGTTTTCAATTTTTGGGGTGAATAAAAGGGTGTAAATAGCATAACCTGCTGATTTACACCCTTGTTCGCGGAGAGAGGGAAAATGAATATTCTTTATCTCCTTGTATCATAGTTCTTTATAAACTTTTCTTCTTTTCTGTGTAGCCAGATTGTAGCCACAACAGAGTATTTTGAGAGTACACGTGGATACTGCTGCTTGGAAACACGCTCTTGTGTTTCTTGGGTTCAAAAGTACTAAAAATATGAACATGTTCCAAATATTTGATAGAAAAATGTTTTATAGATTCTTTGTATATTTTCAGTGCAAGGTGTAAACTACATATATATAGATAGGTCTTGCACCTTGCACTGAGAGGGCTACCTATATTTTTATACCGTTGATTATCAACACGTAAAATGGTATTATACCACCAGAAAAATGGTATTTTAATATTCTATCTAAAAACCTGTTTCATTAGGAACTTTGCAGCCATAATAATTACAATTATATATATTATGGCTAATAAAAACAAATTAAAACCCAAAGGGCATCTTTATATTAGTAGCCCTACACTTGAGAGTTTAGTTCTTTTATGTGAGAATGCAAAAGAAGCTGCTCATATAAGTGGCATCGAGTATTCAAATTTCCTTAAGGCTTGCAAGATGGAAAAGGATATAAGATTTAGCACATATCAAGAAACACCTAACAAGTCACGACAAAGAACATCTAATGAAACCATTTTTATCAGCTATCATTAATCTTTGCCAAACCCTACTTAAAGAAGATGGAACACCACGAAACACTCTCCCTAATAAATGAACTCCAAACACTTCGTGAAGAATTCAGACAGATAGCCTGCTTTATCAGGAGCTAAAGCGTGATTATTCCGTTTTGGAGGAAAAGATTGAGCTGAGTTCGGCAGATGTTCTGCACCTGCTTGGAATATCAAAGGCATCACTTGCAAGATGGAGGGAATCTAATTCTATTCCGTACAGATATGTATCTAGTAATCATGTGGTTTATCCATTTAAAGGACTCTATCTCTCTGTCAAGACGGGTAGAGCCACATTCAAGGCTTTCGTCGTTTAGAGCTTTTACAGCGTCTAAACGCTTACAAAGAAGGTGTGTTAAAAGGCTATATGGGAGAATCTCAAACCTTATTCGAAGAGCTATGAACATCAAAGAAGAAATATTATTGCGTACCAACAAAGGACTTGAAATATTCTGTTTCATATGCCTATTGATTTCGTGATTAAGCGTACTGTCTAACCCTTTGTACGACGATAAACTTGCATCATGCAATATATATCTTGATAGAAAGTCAGACTGCTATCGCATGAAAAGACTTTGAAAATGATGCTTATTCTGGAGATTGTTTTTGGTTTGCTACAATGATAGGATTGGATGTTAAGAAAGATTTTGTTAAGGTACTTGAAACTATTATTCGAGACTTGCAACTCAAACATCTACATAGGGAAAGCAAGAACACTTTGAACAACGAGCTATGATAATGAAACACTCTAAACCGACTATTTCACAACCAGCAGACCAACCAAAGTTAATGGAAGAGAAGAAGTGGTTTAAACTAATAGAACAATCTTTGGTATCGAGGAAATGAAATATTGGCAACAATATGGTATTGATTCCAACACCTCACAACGTTTTTCATGTAAAGTCGCTTGCTCGTTGTGAGTCTATCTCTAATCAAGGTAAGCCGTTTACATTAGGGTCGACACATGAAGAGCGATGTTTGCTTTCACAATATGGGGGACGTTTGTAAGGTTTATCGTCCCAAAAGTAAGCTACGCTTTCTTTTATGGTGAGTGAGAAAGTGACCGATTATGTCTCGGCTTCCAACAGTTGCCCAGTAAAGGAGATATCATATTCATCACTGGTGGAGAGAAAAGATGTACTATCTTTATCTGCCCATGGTTTTTAATGCTATTTGTTTCAATAGTGAGACGGCAGAGATTCCTGAGAATATTATCGAAGGGTTACAGCTTCGTTTTCGACATATTATCATATTATATGACACTGATGAGACGGGAATAAGAGAAGCCAAACAACAAACAAATGCACTCATTCAATATAAGGTTTTGAGCTTGACCTTACTATTGCAAGGGATGAAGTCGGAAAAAGATATATCTGACTTCTTTGCCCTGGGAAATAACTCGAATGACTTGAAAGTCCTCCTTTCTGATATGTTTACCAATATGTATTCGCAGACAATGATGATATTAAAATCTTGTGAAATCGACTACGATAATCCACCTGATGCTTCAAAAATCAGTTGTGGCAGTCAATGGTGTTCCACTCGAACCCAGGATAATCTGTTTTTGCATCACAGGTGGAGAAGGAACAGGTAAGACAACTATATTTCTGGAATCCTTTCAGGCACACTTTGGTTCGGAACGATTACAAGCTGAACAGACATTGGGATTAGAGATAACTGCTAACCCAAAAAGGTTTCAGCGGTTCTTCACTATGATACGGAGCAGTCTGAGCACAACTGCACAAGAACTTGGGAAAGACACTTCGTAGGGCAGGAGTAAAGGCAGTGCCAGAGTTCTACCATTCACTCTACTTGGCATCACTATCTCGCAAAGACAGGCTAAAAATCATTCGTGAGAGTATGGACGTTTCTATCACAAGCATGGTGGTATCCCTATTGTGGTAATTGATGGTATTGCTGACTTGATACGCTCAGCCAACGACGAAACGGAAAGTATAGCCACTGTAGATGAACTCTACCGATTGGCAGGTATCTACAATACCTGTATTGTCTGATGTACTTCACTTTGTGCCCTAATGGCATAAAGTTACGATAGGGCATATTGGTTCGAGAACTTCAACGTAAGGCGGCGGGTATTCTCTCCACAGAAAAGGACGACAATCCTGAATATTCGGTCGTAAAGGCATTTGAAAGAGTCCGTGACGGAAGCCCATTAGATGTTCCAATGATGCTCTTCGGTTGGGATAAAAACCGAAGACATGCACGTCTATCGTAGGAGAAATCGAAGGAAGATAGGAAAAGGCAAGACCTGATGAACTCTTGCTTGTCATCAAATCTGTATTTCGGACCAGACTAAGGCTTTCAGTACCAGGAACTTTGTGAGAGTGCTGATGCGTGAAATGGAGATCAAAGACCGAACTGCAAAAAGTACATTGCATATATGAAAGAGCAGCGTATTGACGCAAGATACAAGTGGAAACTATCAAAAAGGAGAACTATGCTCATGCTTAAACGATACTTCAGAAACAGATTGATGTAAACAATTGTTTGATAAACTAAGAACTGTCGAGAATAAACTCGACCAGCTACTTGTCCTGCAAGAGCGATCCGTCGATACACTGTCTGTCCACCTTTGAAACCAGAATATCTGGATATCATAGATGTTTCTAGAATCTTGAAAGTTGAGCAAAAGACTATCCATAACTGGGTTTGGGCGGGTAAGATCCCATTTCTCAAAGCTAATGGTAGGCTGCTGCTTTCTTCGTGAAGAGATTGATAGTATACTGCGTAAGTGAGAGTGTAGGTAAATTCTCTCGAAAAATTAGATTCTTTCAATATTCTTCTATTGTTCACTATTATTGAACAAAAATTAATTTATTGAACAAAATATTTGGTGGTTTTTGTATTTGTTCATTATCTTTGCAGTGTTCAATATTATTGAACAAGTAATAAATAATGAACAAGTATGGGAGAAATACATATTATAGAACAGGCAGTAAGTGCAATGAAGCAACAATGGGGAGAAAGTGGACTCAATATCACCTCATGATTTAACCCCACAGTAATCCTATACTTAAAGGACGAGTTAACATTATGGAATAGACTCTTCTTGCCTTGTAGAAACACGGTGAATAGTATCAACATTGAGCCGCATTCTGATTTGATAAAGGGTGTGCTGAACTACAAAAGATACCTATTTTTGCTTATAGCACGATATGTTCAACCAGGTGTTTATAACATTTTACGAACAGCAGGCATTAATTTTGTAGATACTGTTGGTAACTATCAAATCCTATATACAAAAGGTAAGAAGCTGATTTTCCAACTTTTCTCACACGGGTGAAAAAGCACCTATAGCGCTTAACAAGGCTTTATCCAATCTTTCAAGAAGCAGGCTTAAAAGTTATTTTTATTTGTTGCAAGATGTGAACAATGTGGGTAAAACTTTTAGGAAATAAAAAGGACAAAAGCGACGTTTTCGTTAGGGTACTATAAAAATGTACTTGATGAATTAGAAACTCTGAAAGTTTGTATTGACTACTAAAAAAGAAAAGCGTATACTGAAAAGACAAACGCAGGTTGCTTGACCCTATGGGTGGAAAAACTATCATCATGTTCTTAAGCCAAAACTTTTGGTGAAGCATTTTTGCCTTTCGAGATGAACAGTCTAAAGCACAATGGGATAAAAATAGTGTTGCCCGAAGGAATGTGCTGGGGTGGAGAGTGTGCTGCTTATCAAGTAAACGGATACTTAACTCCACAAAAGTTTGAAATATATACCGATGTAACTTGGGGCAATCTGATGAAAACAGGTGCCATGCGTACTACAGAAGGAGAAATTACAATGTATCAGAGTTTTTGGAAAAGGCAGTACAATGCCAATAATTCTATTTATGCAGACTTATAGGTGATGGCAATAGTCGTTCGATAGAAGCTGCAAATAAAATATTGAATGATGAGCTTTCAAATTTCAAGTAATAAGATAGACAATCCACTTTTGGTTGAACTATTAAGAACCGCCAGCGAATGTTTTAAAGAGGTAGGACAAGACTTCTTTGTAATTGGTGCAACTGCACGTGATATACTGATACAGCAATTAGTAGGCATTAGCTCTGGTCGAAAAACAGAGATTTAGATTTAGCTATTGCTATCCCTAATTGGGAAGCCTTTGACGAAATAAAGCAGATGCTTTTTAGCGCATGGTTTTCACTAAGGATGAGAAAATATATCAACGCTTCTATTATGGGGTTTTATGAAATGGATATTGTTCCTTACGGAGATAGTTGCAAAAGAAGATGGATATATTTGATTGGCCACCAGAAGAAGATATTACTATGTCTGTAAAGGTTATGAGGAGGTACTAAAAGATGCTATAACCATAAGTATTGATAATGAATTTGACATCAAGCTAGCATCACTTCACGGACTTTTTATACTAAAGTTTAATGCTTGGTTAGATCGTAACCTGCAAACAAATAAAGATGCTGATGATATGGGGTTTATCATTGAGAACTACTTCAGCCAACTTAAACAGGAGTGTGTACCAAGAAGTATTTGATTGGGACGATTTTGATGAGTTTATTGTCGGTGCATATTGCTTGCCAATGACATTGTAGGTTTTCTCCCATAAAGTATTTGTCCTATTATGAAAAATGCCTACAAAAGGAAATCACAAAAGAAGAGGACAGTAGGCTTCTTCAACAAATACTGGACAGTAACTCAGTTCTTCAGTATGAGCAAGTTTTATATGCATTCCAAAAAATGATAGAAGTTTTTAATAAGTTTACCCGATGAAGATATGTATTGCTTTTCAAAAGCATAGCAGCTAACGAAAAAGAATGGAGACTTTATTCTTCTGAAGAAAATAGCAGACGGAACTTTGCTTTTTACTTGCTGATGGTATGGGAGGATTAGATTTTCCTGAACAGGCGTCGAAAAATCGTTTGTGAAGCAATTCTTGATTACTTTTGAAAGTTATAATGCGTCTGCCCCTCAAAGATTATTCAAGAGAGCTTAGAATATGCCGATAAAACCTTACGCAAGGCATGCTACCAAAAGAAAGTGTAAGATGGGTACTGCCCTCACGCTTGTGTATCTGACGGATAGCTTTCTCTATTATACTTCATTGGGTGATGTTCGTCTATATCATGAACATATTAATGGGACAATCACACTGCTGACGTCCGATGATGTAATCAACATTGGAGGTAAGAGTTACCTTACGGTCTGTATTAATGGAAGAGGGTACAGAACTCCAATAGAAGTATATCAAATGTCAGTACAAACAGGAGATCGCTTCATACTTTGTAGCGATGGCTTCTACAAAAATATGATGTAAGTGAGTACTTGCAACAGAGAACTTCACCACCTTTACAATGCACGGAAGATGACTGTTCTGTGGTTGATATTAATATAAAATAAAATGTTAGATTTCGACAGCAATATATATACTACCGAAAATCTAATCTTCTATATATTGGAGAATTAGTGCCTCCTTTTTGGACGAAACCTAGTGAACGACTATCCTCACAGTCTTCATGTACCTTAGATTGTTTATTATCTATTTGGTTAGGTAGTCCACTTATGGATATGGAATTGTCTTGTTCTACATCTCCTTTTGCCTCTTTATTGGTAGAAATTGTCAATGCAATCTTTCTGTCCAATTCGGCAGCTTCACTTTTAAGTGAGCGAAGCTCGTCCTCTTTTTTCCAAGAACTGTTAGCAATGTTGGCGTAAACGTCTTTGTTGGCTGCGACCTTTGCCATTTCCTTCTCATGCGACTCAATTACCTTTGGAATACGCTCCAAGGCATTAACGAAGTTCTGGCAGGCGAGTTTCGGTTCTGTTGCAACTTACCGTTATTATAGGTATAGTAAATACTCTCCTGACCTTTCACAAAGAAGCGATTCACCGAACAGTCAAACAAGTCCTTGGAAGTGCTCTCCGTCTTGACCATTATGGAAAAACCGTATATCTCACCGATTTTGTTGTACTCTCCTTTGGTTCGTGCTTTTTCGTCTATTTCTTGTAAACGTGCAGCAATAGCCTTGATATCGGTGCTGTCTTCAACACCTTTGATTGTCAGTTTATTTATAGATGTACCTTCATCATCACGCTCCACACGCGTCTCATAGAGAGCTAAATCAGACTGTGCCTCTTTTATTTTGTCCGTATGGAAGGATACAGAACTCTCAATCTCAGCCAACTTGCCTTTTGCGGCATCACGCTCCCGGAGAAAGTTCTTGCGTTCTGATTCCAAGGTGGTAATCTTCTTATCCAATCTGGCTTTCTCCAAAAGATCGGTATTACCAGAAAGCACCGCTACATATTCTGGAGAAGTTCATGCCGCTGTCCTCGTCCATCGAGCCCTCGTCGATGGTACGGGAGCCGAGCGTGTTTGTCTTCAGCTGGTTGATGAAAAGCTGCTTATTATGCAACAGATTGAACTTGTAGCTGTCTAGCGATCGCTCTACAGCATAGATAATTACATCGACCTTGTTGTCCGCAAATTCCTTGGCGATAAGATTTCCCTTGCGCACGGCTCGTCCGTTGCGCTGCTCCAAGTCCGAAGGTCGCCAGGGCGTATCCAAATGGTGGATAGCCACGGCACGCTGCTGGGCATTCACACCAGTACCCAACATAGACGTAGAGCCGAAAATAATACGGATATCTCCACGGTTCATGGCATCTACCATTGCTTTCTTTGCCTTCTCGTTCTTGCACTCCTGAATGAAGCGTATCTCGTAGGATGGTATATGGTAGTCCTCCACTAATTTACGCTTTATCTCAGAATAGACATTCCATTCGCCGGGCTTGTAAGTACCCAAGTCAGAGAAAACAAACTGCGTCCCTTTCTGTGCGTCGAACTTTTGATAATAGTCATTGAGCATCTTGGCACAGTGACTTGCCTTGTTGTCGATATGATCTGAGTAAGCATTTTCATCTATCATGCGTAAATCAAGGCTCATCTTGCGGGCATAATCGGTTGCAATAAGCATCTTTGCCTTTTCCTCGCTCTCACTCAGAGGTGCACGTCCCAAGATTGTGGCATCGCCACTCTTGGCAAACTCCATCAGCTTGCCGATAAAGACTTCTTGCTCGGGCGTGGGCGGTATGTTGTGTAGTATCTCGTTCTTCTCCGGACGGTCAATACCGATGTCCTTGGCTGTACGAAAATCGCAAATCTCCGCATAAAATCATTTCACGAATAGTAAAAACCTGATTTTTAGAAGTTTGAGAAGGATATATGTCAAAGGGTGAACGAATAAGAAACGAGCGAGTTTCTTTCCAATTCTTTATTCTGCAATGTCTCAAAGAACCTTCTATTAATGCTGCAAAGATAGCAATTTTCTCGTAGAAAACAAAGTGGATGGGAATAAATTGGACTATAAACTTTGAATTTATTATCTAAAGTTTCCCACCCCTTAAAACATTGTCTTTTCTCATTCACCTTTGCTTGTCGTCCCCCATATTCATTGACTTTTAACACATGACTAATAGAAGTTATGTAGTCTGTCCATATGCTTCATTCCATTTTTCCAATGCTTCATCCATTACAAGGATTTTGCTCAACTCTTTGTCGTTGCCGCTGATTGTAGCCATAAGATGTTGGGACGTCAACCCAAGTATTTCTCCTAAAATGCGAAGAATGCGTTCGATACAGGCAAGAACTCGCTTCCATAACGTGAGTACTATGAGGTCGTCCTCCATATCCGAAAAGAGTTCGCCCATGGTTTGATATTCTGTGAACCGCTTTTCCAAGGCCATGACGGTATATGTAAGGTAACACAGCTTTTTCTTTTTGCCCGATACAGTGTATTTCGTCTTTCCCATTTTAGCAAGTCCGACAAAGTGCATTGCCCCTTTACCTATGCTTCTAACACAAGCCATAAGTTGCTCGCAAGTGAACCAACTATCGGTAATCATATACTTCGCATGTAACCCCATCTTCCATCCACAGCGAAGCATATCCATGGCGACTTCCAGCTTAGACATCTTACGCTCTTGAAAGCGCTTATAATCAGGATTACCGGTATTTCTCTTAATATGATATGCCTTTCTATGTTGCTGTTTTGTCTTTAAAAATCAGTTCTTTTAGTGATTACTAATTTACAAAGAAAATTCGACAAACTGTTGTTTTTATCTATTTATTAGGGTGGGAAACTTTAGTTATTATATCTTCGTTAGAAAAATCTCTTCAAAGCCTTTTTCGATGAGGTGATAAATACCGACAACAGGCTGATAATCAAAAGATATATTTCGAAAAAAATCAGTTTTAAAGGGATGTCGCAACTATGAAAATGAAGTCTTCTCAAATAGCCATTAGATACAACATGATGCAATAAAAACTAAAAAAATCCTCAAAAAAATAATTTTCGATTTCTTTGGATTTCTCAAGAATGTTATATATTTTTGCCAACAAGGATATAACTAACAACAGGCTTATGGTCGTAACTCATTCTTTGAATGGAATTCCCTCTCCGTCTACGGAATATATCCTTCCTATTCGTGGCATTTGAGTGTTGGCTGAAATTAGGGCAAGATAATTTCAGCCATATAGGTTTATTGCACATTCTGAGTTATCCATTTTTACTCTGCATCAAGGGCAGACGCATGAAGACAAAGACCCCGTATCGTGTACAAGTACTTTCCCCTGCTTGGGCGATAATGGAGCAGTACAGAGGAAAGCGTGCAGGCTTTGTCTTTGACGTGCCGACCACCGATGTTATTCTCAATGGCATGCACCACATACAGCGAAACATCGGCATGGAAACTCCGCTAACCTTTCATTGCTTAAGTCACAACAAAAATCTTTTATTGATTGAATATCAACGAATTAAGAATAGCAAAGAATGTAACTGCTAACGATTTAGAAACGAGCTATATTCTTTTTCTTTCACAACTTTGCAATATACAAAGAACGCTTTGATTACAAGTGCAAAAGATAAATTGAAATTTTGAAATACAATTATTTTTGCTCATTTTTCACTTTCTTTAATGGATTCCCTTGGCAAGCCCTTTGGCACTTTACCCACTTCAAGGTATTGCAAATATACACCGATTTTTCGTACCTTTATAGCCGATTTTGAATATTCAAACCAAGATGAGGCTACGATATGCTTATGTGTCTGTGCTTTTGCTCATGTCCTTCTCAACAATAGCAAATGTATGGGCATCGTCTTCCCTTTCTCCTGACGGAAGGGCTTTCTCTATGCTGTGTCGAGTGATACAGTAAGGGAGAGTCGTGCCTTGTCAGAGGGCGATGGCGACTCTGTGGAAACGCAAAAGAAGATTCCATCTTTAAGACGCTCAACCTCGGCGAAGTGGTGGTTACTGCTGCCATGAAGGAGGTGGAGATAAAGGGCGATACCACGGTTATCAATGCCAATGCTTTCTATACTCCCGAAGGAGCATACCTCGAAGAACTCTTGAAGCGAGTGCCTGGATTGGAATACGAAAAGCAGAACAAGACGATGACCTACAACGGTCTTCCCATCCATGAAATCAATGTCAATGGCGAGAGTTTCTTTGGCGGCAACAGCACCCTCGCCCTCGAAAACTTGCCTGCCAAGTTGGTGAGCAAAATCAAAGTGTATGACAAGCGAAGCGAATTGGAGAAGATTACCAAGGTGCGCAAAGGAGGCGAGAACTATGTGCTCGACTTGCAGACCAAGCGAGAGTTCAACGGCACGCTGATTACTTCGGCAGGCATCGGCATAGGCAACAACGATAAGAAGGAGACAGAGTTGATTTCCAACTTGTTCCGTCAGAAAGGCGACAACATCTCCGTGATAGCTCGAAGTGGCAACCGATATAAAACTTCTCGCTATCCCGACAACCGACAGGACAACGTGGCGATGAACTTTGTCAAGAAGTTCTCCAAGCGATTCACCCTCTATGGCAACATGATGTACAACCATTATGCCAGTGGCAACGAGAGCACCCTGTATAGTGAGCAATATCTCACCACAGGCAACCGTTACCAGAACTCGGCATCCACCAGCACCAATCGCAACACGATGGGCAATGGTTCGTTGGGCATGAGGTGGAGCTTGGATGACAAGACCTATTTTAATATAGGTGGAAACTTCAGCAAGTCGAAGAGCGACAACACCAGCGACAGCCAGCAATCCACCTCTTCAGAAGGCGATGAGCGTATCAACAGCATCACGAGAAACTCGGATTCGAAGAGCGACAGCCATTCGTTCTCCGTCAATGCCGACATCACCCGAGTGTTCAACGACAAGGGTACGAGCATCAGCCTCACGGGTAGTTACTCCGACAGCAAGAGTACCAACGAGTCACATTCCCTTTCCGAGACCACTTACTATCAGTTGGAGAGCAGTCTGGGTGGCGATTCCGTGCTTTATCGCAACCAATACCAGCACTCCTCCACCAATCGTGCCTATTCCGTAGGCATCAACTTGACGCAACCCTTGGCTGAGAACTTGCGCCTGCAACTCGGTTATCGCTATTCTGCCAACCGACAGGTGAGCGACAGGAGTACTTACGAGAGCGAAGTATATCAAGACAGTTTGAGCAACTATACCCAGAGTCGGACTTATTCCCACGAACTCAGCCTTTATTTCAATTATAATGGCAAGCGATGGCAGGTGAATACAGGGTGTGCAGATGCATCCAGAGCGGAGAAGTCTTGACCAGAAGACTGGGCTGCTCTATGCCGATACGGTGAGGACGAGCGTGAATTGGAACCCACAGTTGAATGTGTCATGGCATCAAGGTAAGACTCGCTTCGAACTGAATTATGATGGCAGCAGCCGACAGCCAGACCTTGGCAGTTTGGTTTCGCTGACCGACAATAGCGACCCATTGCACGTTACTCATGGCAATCCTTCGCTCAAAGTGGCTTATAGCCAGAACTTTCGGTTGATGGGAAGGAACACTCGCCTCGGTCTTTCGGGCGATGTTAATTTCAGCAACACCTATAACAGTCAGACGCAAGCCGTCTTTTACAACCTTGCCACTGGTGGCACGGAGACTTATCCTGTGAATGTGAATGGCAACTGGAATATGCGTGCCAGTCTTCGTTATCAGAAGCGATGGAAGAAGCGGTTCAATCTCTCTGCTCGCACAGGAGCCAGCTTTTGCCCAAAGTGTAGCTCTTGTGAATGAGGGAAAGAGCGAGGAGCCAGACCGCAGCGTCACCCACAATACGTCGTATAATGCCAACCTTCGCTTGGGTTATCAGCCGAAATGGGGTGGCTTCGACTTGCAGGGCGATTGGCGTTACCGCCATGCCACCAACCAGCTTCGTAGTACGTCCAACTATACCCGAAGTTACAACTTTTCGCTGAATACCTATGCAGAGCTTCCACTTGGTTTCCTGGTCAAGAGCGATGCTGCATACTCTTTCCGTAACGGCACCAACATCAAAAAAGGCGAAGACGATCAAGTGGTTTGGAACTTGGGGGCATCTTGGCGATTCCTCAAAAAGAAGCAAGCCGAACTTTCGCTCTATTGGTCAGATATTCTCAGCGACAAGAAAAACTATTATCGCAATGTTACGGCGACAGGATTGACGGAAAGCCGTACCTCACAAATTGGCAGCTACTTCATCATCAGCTTTAAGTATCGGCTGAATAAGCAACTGTGAAAAACATATTGAAAATCTTAGATATGTTATGATTTCTCAACAAGACAGATGAGAAACCCCTATAAATCATAACAAATTACTATTGCAAATTTCATTATTTTTAAGTATTGCACATTATTTAATAAATATGTACCTTTGCAGCCACAAATTAAGGGTAATATTTTTGATTAATTATAAACATTTAAAAGAATAATAAAACAATGAAAATTTTTAAAGAATTTCATCGGCACTCGCTGCAATAGCTCTCTGCCTCGGCTTCGCTTCTTGCAGCAGCGATGATGATGCGCCTTCTTATAGTGAGGTGGCAGTTGACAATTCTCAGCTCAAAACCCTTCTCGAAAGCAAAGGATATACATTCGACGAGAACGGCAAGTTGCTCCTTGACGACAAAGCAACCAGCACTACTTCACTCGACCTTTCAGGTACACAGGTTGATACCGCTGCCCTGAAAGAACTTTCTGTTTTCCCTAATTTGAAAGAGTTGAACCTTAGTAACAATGGCTATGGTCCACTTTTCCATATCGCTTCACTTCCTTCACGGATTACAGGTCTTGACTTGCAAGGCAATGACATCTATGACTTCGACGGCTTGGTAACAGCCAAGGTTGAGAATGATGAGGTGAAAGCTACTATCCTTCATGAGTTTACAAAACTTTATCTCCCTGCTTCCTGCAAGTATAATGTAGAGGACTTGATGCCTTTCTATACTCAGAATAAGGCAGAGAACAAGACTGTTGACATGCAAATGGTAAATGATAAGGGCTCTTTGGAGAAGTATAACACTTTGAGAGAGATTCCTGATACATATTTTGCTGCTTATTTGAAGAATTTGTTTGCAAGCATCTTTGTGGATGATACACATATTGATATTAGCAAGCCATTGGCTACTACTGAAGTGAATGTAATGATTGCATTGGAGACAACACTTCAGTACAAAGACATCGCTCAGATTCAGTCTATAAGCGGTATAGAATACTTTATCAACAACCCTTATTATCCAGACTTTTCTGTATTAATGCGTTACGCAAAGAATACAGAGCCATATACCGTTGCATATATTGCTCCACGTGGCAATATTAAAGGACTCCATTTGTTAAACACCAACACGCTTAATGGAATAGACTTGTCTGGAGCAACTAACTTGGTTTCAATACAATTGAGCAATAACAAATCTTTGAAAACCTTAGATTTATCAAAGACTTTGATTGCAAATCAAAACTTTGAAGAATGGGATGCAACATTAAAGAATGGTCTTTATATTTTTGAATTGCCAAAATTTGGAAGATTTAGTGTTGCCTACTCCAAATAAAAGATATATTAGTAATCTGCAATTAATGCAGTTGCCAAATCTTAAAACTGTAAACTTACAAGATTTTGATGGTTTTGAATTCTTGGTTTTGATAGGCTTAGACAATTGTAAGATTACATACCCTGCAAACATGCTGTATGCTTATGGCAAAGAGAATTTGGAAACATCAACAATACCAGTAGAACTTGCTGTTTCCGAAAATGTATTCAACATGGAAGAAACCAAAGCATTTATAACAAAAATATAGAGCGCATCTTCGAGACACATATACATCATATAGAAAAATTTGGTGCTTATAAATGGAGTAAATATCTTTAAATATTTTAATAATTAATTTTAATTTAAACAAGAATGAAAAAACTATTTTAATGATGGTATTTGCTATCGTAGCAATGGTAGCTATGCCAAGTAAAGTAATGGCAGCAAATGTTGCTGGTGACTATGTAGGTAAGTTGACACGTGTGTACATGAATAAGGAGAAGACTCCTACTGATGACGAGGTTATAACTACTGTTAACGGTCTAAGCAATAGCTATTCTTTGTCTATCGAGGACTTGCAGATTGGCAATATGCCAGGTTCTATCACAGTTAATGCTTCAAACCTTCCTTTGGAAAATGGTTCTTTCAATGCTTCTTGTACAGTCAAATTAACTGTGCTTGGCATTACTAACATTTACACAGGCAAAATTACTGGTACGTATGATGCTGCAACAAATACGTTAAAGTACACAGTGGATTGTACAGGCAAATATCTCTTGTTTGTTGGTTTCCACGCAATTGTTGACTTTGAAGGGAAACTTGAAAACTAAAAAATGATCATGTTGAATCCTATGTTTTGTGCATAGGGGTCAACGTTCATTTTATGAGGATGAAGTGCAAAAGCATGAGTAAAATTATAAAAACAATATTCTGTTTGGTTGCTATTGTTGGTGTAGGACTGATGGTTGCATCTTGTTCTTCCGATGAAGAAATTACACAAGGTAATGCAGACAACACTCTTGTATCTGAGGCAAAGAGTTATCTAAAAGACGAAATAATTCTTAGTACAAAAGCAACATTAAGCGGTGTTGACAAAACTCTTTTGCCAGAGGGATGTCCAACGAAGTTTAAGTTTGACTGGAGCCAGACCGATGACCAAACCTTCACAATTTCTTTGCTTGATTTTACAGTCGGCAACATGGGAATGATTATCAGTTTCAAATGTGATGTAAAGTGCATGGAACTTAATTCTTGGGAAAAGAAGGAATACACAGGTGATGGTTGGGTGAAATTTAAAGGTGTAGATGGTTCTGTATGGGGTACAGATACTGATGGTTCTGCTTCAAATGCCAAAGGCAGTAGCGTGCAAGGTTATTACAATGCCAAAACTCACCAAATTCAGTTTATCGTCAACTACAACATGATGAATGTACGTTCAGAATGTTTCCTTCAAACAATAGACAAGTCTCGTCTTGCAACATATGACGAAGACAAAGCTAAATATGAGGAAGATTTGAAAGCGTATAAAAAGGAGCACGGAATCAAATAAGAGACTGTAGCTTATATCTATAAACGGAAAGAGGGATATGCCCAGACATGTCTCTCTTTCTTTTTGCAAGTAAAAAATGAAGGGAAGAGAAACAAGCCATAGCGAGGCTGAAATCGTGTAAGGATTTGGAAAAAATAGAATGACAATATAAATGAAGACAATTAGAAATGTAATGATCATCGGCTTGCTGCTGATACTCGCCCTCCCTGTCGCTGCACAGCGAAAGGTGAAGTTCGGTATCTTCGACAAAGCTACTGAGCAGCCAATCATCGGTGCAGTCATAACCTACGCCGACAACGAGAAATTGAAATCGCCACAGCGTGTTGTTACCAACATGGATGGTGAGGGCTACCATCTCGGTGCCTCAGAGTGACAAGTGTTATTACCAGGTGGTATTCGTGGGCTATAACCCTCTGAGGGGAACCATCGGAAGCGACAACTCCCTCAAGCTCTTCATGACCGAGGACGTGATGAAGATGAACGAGGTGGTGGTTACTGGTTCCCGTACCGCCCGCCCTATCAAGCTCTCGCCAGTGAGCACGCAGGTGATCGGCGGTAAGGAACTGGTAGATGCAGGCTATGCCGACCTCACCAAGGCTCTGCAACAGGAGACACCGGGTATGAACATCCAGAAGGTGGGTTTCGGCAACGAAATCTCCATGCAGGGCTTGGATGCCCGCCACGTGCTCTTCCTGCAGGATGGTGAGCGATTGACGGGCGACATGGCGGGTAACCTCGACTATGAGCGATTCAACCTCCATGCCATCGACCGCATCGAAATCGTGAAGGGAGCCAGCAGTACCCTCTATGGAAGCCGTGCATCGGGTGCCGTCATCAACCTCATCACCAAGAAGACCACCAAACCTGTGGATATTCAGGCTGGTGTACGCTGGGGACAGATGAACGAGCGCAACTACAAGAATCCTTCCAAGAAGGACTTCCTGTATATGTTTGAGAAGAACGCCGATCGCCCGAACCTGCAGAGCTGGGTGTCGGCAGGATTCAATGCAGGCAAGGTGACCTCGCAGACCGACGTGTGGTACTCTTCGAGCGATGCCTTCTACATGTATCAGGCTGAGAATGACAAGAAGGTATATACCCAAGAGGCGAATCCTTGGCTCGACCACGATGTGACCATTACCAGCGTGGCTTCCCGTCCGCCAATGGGCATCGAGGGTACAGAGCATATCTCGGTATCGCAGAAGGTATTCTACGACCCTTTCAAGAACCTGGAGATTCTTGCCTACGGTAGTGCGTTCTATATGAACACCTACGACCTCATTCAGGACATGACCTTCAGTCAGGCGCGTGACTGGACAGCTGGAACCAAGATTAAGTACTCCTTCAAGGATTGGTTCAAGATTACCGCCTCCCTTCATGGCGACTTCTACGACCGCTTCAAGCGACACGAGCGCATCGACGAGCGTACCAAAGTGTATAAGAGCCGTATCTTCCAGCCTCGCCTCTCCATCACCTCGCAGAAGTTCGAGGGCCACGACCTCATCCTCGGTATCGAGCACCTGAGCGATGACCTGACGAGCGACCGATTCAACGGCGATGCCTCCCACATAATGCGCACCCGTTCATTAAAAGAGACGGAGGCTTTCCTGCAGGACGAGTGGACGATGAACGACCACTGGATGGTTTCGGTAGGTGTGAGAACCAACTTCAGCCGTGCTTTCGGTATGATGGCGATGCCTAAGATTGCTTTCAAGTGGAGTCCTTCGGATCACTGGGCATGGAGAGCCAACTATTCGATGGGCTATCGTTCGCCAAGCATCAAGGAGCTGTTCTTCAACTGGGACCACCTCGGCATGTTCATGATTAAGGGTAACGAGGACCTGAAGCCTGAGAAGAACAACTACGTGAGCCTGGGCACAGAGTACTCGAACGATAACTTCTTCATCTCGGGCAATGTATATGGCAACTTCTTCCGCAAGAAGATAGAGGGCGTATGGCGCATCTACGACATGCAGTATAACTTTGAATACACCAACCTCGCCAAGCAGAACCTCATCGGACTGGAGACCATCATGCGCTGGCACTTCCTCAACCACTTCACGATGAATGCCACCTACAGCTACGTGAACGTGAGCAAGACGGATGGCATCCAGGTGAATACCACTTCGCCTCATGCTGCTACGGCAAGCCTCGACTATAAGTACAACAAGAAGAACTACCGATTGGGCGCCACCTTCTCGGCAAGCTACATGGGTGAGAAGAAGTTTGATGTGCAGGACCGACTCTCTGTAAACGGTGAGAGCCACGATGCCTACTTCCGCTGCCAGTTGCCACAGTATGTATTGTGCAACCTGTCGGTGATTCAGACCTTTTATAATAAGGTAAAAGGTAACGGTGGGTGTGGATAACATCTTTAATTACGTGCCAAAGACCCTGGGTTCGGGCATCACCATGTTTAACGTGCCAGCCACGGCAGGAGCCAAGGCGCATGTGCAGGTGGAAGTGTTGGTAGATGAATTGGTAAAAGCATTTTGAAAGAAAAAAATAATGAAGAAAAGCATTACATATATAATAGGTATGGCAGCCGCAATGACGAGCTGCGTATCTTATGAGGCTGAGGACTTTACGGGGCACACTCTGCCCCGAAAAACAGGTTATAGCACGGGTGTTACCAACGACTGGCTCTATTTTGACCTGAAGACGGGACATCGCTATAATGTGCTGAATCCTAACCAGAGTGTCATCGCCTATATTGACGGCAAGCCGATAGAGGAATTTTTCCATTATAAAGGTACTGCCAAACTCGTAAAGTATTGGAGCGAGGGCGTACAGAAGAACATCTTCGAGGATGCAGAGCGTGATGAGAACGGCGATACCATCTTCACCAAGAATCAAGCTACAGGCAAGTTAACCTATAAGACGGTGAAGAGACAAGCCAACAGCATCTTAGTGATGGAGAACAAGGAGGATGACCCCAACACGATGGCTTATCCTGCTACGGAGTGGGACCTCGCCTTCAATGGTTATCAGCTCCGCACCAACAGCGGAACGAGCGGACCAGGCAAGGGCGGTGCTGCCGACCTGGGCTATGGCGAATATGACAAGTGGACGAGCAAGGCGCAGGGTGGATGCCTATCTGGCAGAACACAACATGACTTTCGCCGTGGATGATTCAGCAAGCGTCTATGTCACCATGTCGCAGAACGACTGGAACAAGTATTGCATCGCCAACAAACTGGATATGAAAGAGAACCCTTGGTTCGACCCGAACAACGGACCTGCCAAGCGGTTGGTAAGCGGCAATCCGGTGCTCGAAAAAGGCAATGATCTTCTCTGGTCCACCTCCAGTATATACTCCTTCTTTCCATACCTACGTAATCCGTTCATGGGATGGCGAGATATTACAAGCTCCAGATCATCTCCTGGTATGATGCCAATGTGCAGATAGGGTGATGAAGGAGGAAGAATCAGTTATTACTTAGATGAATTAAAATAAATATTAAACATTATGAAACAATTGAATTGGTGAAATCCATCGCTTCGTTCCTCGTGGTACTCTTTACCATGCCGTTGGGACATGCGCTGATGATGATAATGGATAAGACGATGACTCCTGAAGCTGTGCATTACTCAGCCTTCTTCATGGGGTTGGCAGGTCTTATCATGGTAGTAATCGGTGTCTTCGTAAAGGGAGACACCAAACAAACTCTTTGGGGACTTTTCGGAGGTCTGCTCTTCTGGACCGGTTGGATAGAATTCCTGTTCCAGTACTATGCTACCCGCTGGGGTACACAGCCGGAGATGGAGAATGGCGAAGTTGTGACTCGCCCTGAATACCTCATCCTCCCTGCCACCTTCGGCATGTGGATGATGATAATGGTGCTCTACATCTTCTCAACCAAAAACGGATGTAACTTCATCAACTGGTGGCAGCGTGTTCTTTTCCGTTCCCGCAAGAATAAGATTGCCGCCCGTCCGATGACACATCATACAAGTATCGTTACTTTCATGGAACTGAACATGATTTTTGTGGACAAGCTATCTCCTGTTGATGTTCTGCTACGACAAGAATTTCCTCGGCGACCATCATCCTGTAACTTCGGTTGTTGCCGCAGCTTGTCTGATAGGTAGTTTCTTCATCTTCCGAAAGCAGTTGCGTTTGAGCACATGGGGAGCCAATATCCGCATGGCAATCGCAACGGTTGTCGTGTTCTGGGTACCTGTGGAAGTGCTTGGTCGCCTTGACTTTTTCAAGGAGATTTGGATTGAGCCGGAGAAGTATACTACCCAGATGATTTGCATCCTCGTGGCATTCGTGGCATTGCTCGTCTATATCATGTTTGCAGCTCACAAGAAGAAAAGCCATGAGTAACAAGAAACTATATTGGTGGAAATCCATCGTGTCGATGGGCGTGATATTGGGAAGCATGCCCATGGTTCACTTGGTGGCACGAGTATTGAAGGACAACTACGACGGCACGCAACTGTTGGGTGCTGGCATGGCTGTGGGATTCGTGGGCTTGGTGATGGTGGTGGTCGGTGTTTTCGTCAAGGGACAGACTCGCCAAACCTTGCTCGGACTTATCGGTGGCATGTTCTACTGGACGGGTTGGGTGGATTTCCTCTTCATGTATTATGCCCATCGTTGGGGCACACATGCTGAGATTGACCCAGTGACAGGAGAAGTGTTGAGCCGCCCTGAATATCTTCTGCTCCCTGCCACCTTTGGCTTGTGGGCAATGGTGATGTTGCTCTACATCTTCTGTTCCCGAAATGCCTGCAACTTCCTCAACTGGTGGCAGACGCTCTTCTTGGGGAAGAACAAGCGACTCATCGCCGCTCGCCCGATGACACGCCACACCAGCATTGTTACCTTCATGGAAATCAACACAATGCTCTGGACTTGCTATCTCCTGCTGATGAACCTCTACGATCCTCAATTGTTTGGTCGTGAGAGTCCAGTCACCTTCGGTGTAGCCTTCGGTGCCCTTGCTTTCCGCCCCATACGTATTTCGCAAGCAACTCCACTTGCAATCGTGGGGAGCAAACATCAGAATGGGTACGGCAACGGTCATCGTGTTCTGGATAGCGGTAGAGGCATTTAATCGCACGGGCATCATCGGGAAGCTCATTGCACATCCGAGCGAATATCCTTGGCATTGGGTGGTAATGGTGATAGAACTTTGTTTCTTGGCAGGAAAGATTGTCAAGGATGCAAGGGCGAAGAAAGAAAAGAAATAAGATAGATAATCAGATAAGGAAATCAATGAAGAAAGGAACTTGGAGAAAACAACATAAATGGCTTGGTATCGGCTTGAGCTTCTTCATGCTGATGTTCTGCGTGTCAGGCATCCTGCTCAATCATCGTTCACTCATCAAGGAGGTGAACGTGAGCAGGAAGTACCTGCCAAGTCGTTATGAGTTTCGGAATTGGAATGGTGGATTGCTACGAGGCACGCTTGACATTGGCAAGGATTTAATGGTAGATTCCATGAGGAATGTGGATTCTTGTCGCCAACTGTTGCTTTATGGCAATGGTGGCATCTGGCTTACCGACTCCAAGGATTTCAATGAGGGGTTGCCAGAAGGTGCAGACTATCGTCAAATCAAAAATGTCATAAGGCTTGATAATGGAAGGATATTTGCTGTCTCACCTTTCGGGCTTTATCGCTATGGAGTGCATAACAAATGGCATGAGGTGAATATGTCACTGGAGGATGAGGAGAAATTTACGGACATCGCTTCGCATGGCGACACCCTTGTAGTGCTCAGTCGTTCCTTTGTCTATACCTCGCTTCCTCCTTATAAGACTTTTAAGCGCATTCAACTTCATGCGCCAAAGGATTATGACGGTAAAGTAACTGCCTTTCGTACCGTTTGGCTACTCCATAGTGGAGAACTTTTCGGAATAACAGGAAAGATTGTGGTTGATGCCATAGCCATTATTCTTGTGGTTCTCTGTATTACGGGTATCGTCTTTTGGCTGAGACCGAAGCGAAAGGCATTACTGCAAACCTCGCTTCATCTGCATGACAGAATCGGGCGATATACTATCATACTTGCGCTCTTGATTGCACTGACGGGTTGGTGTCTCCGCCCTCCTGTGATGATAGCATTAGTGTTAGCAAGATTCCGTCTATCCCAGGCACAACACTCAGAAGCAAGAATCCTTGGAACGACAAGCTCCGCATAATTCGTTATGATGAGAGCTGCCATGATTGGCTATTATCCTCATCGGAAGGATTCTATTCATTGAACATCAAAAAAATGCTACAGTGAAAGTTATTACTTCTGTTCCACCTGTCAGCGTGATGGGATTGAATGTATTACAGAAAGATGCAAATGGTAGATGGCTTTGCGGTTCATTTAGCGGCTTGTTTGTTTGGAACAGACGACAAGGAACTGCTACCGATTACTTTACGAACAAACCTGCACCGAATGAAGCAGGAGCACCATTCGGAAAGAAAGCTGTCGCAGGTATGAGCCAAGACTTTTCCACCCCTGTCGTAGCGGAATATTACGAGGGAACAAACTTTGCCCCTCAACCTTCGAGCATGAACCAACTTCCGATGTCGCTTTGGAATGTGGCATTAGAGGTGCATAGTGGCAGAATTTTTCATTGGAACGATAGCCACATACATATTCATCTTTGTTATGGGCATTCTTGCGTTTTGGTGCTTGTGGTCGGGCTATAAAATTAGGTTAAAAAAGAAATAACATTGCGCAAAATCCAATTCCCATTAAATGCGAAAACAAACTGATGGTGGCGAGGTAATATTTTTGCCACTATCAGTTTTTTTATAGTGTTCCACCTGCTACAATGGTGCAAACACAAGAAACAACATCTTATTATTTCTTGATAAGCCTTTTTGATTTCATTTGATTCGTTTGTCAACTTTCTTACCAAAGCTATCTTTGTATGCTGCTATCTCCACCATTTTATGATAACGAAAGATTGAATCTTCATAAACAGCAACACGACTTCTTACATCATCAATAACTTTCTCATCTCGGCAAACAGAGAAATGCTTTTTCGATGTAGCGAATATTCAGGTCGTCAGATGGAAGAACCATTTTTTAAGGCTCTATACTTCAAGTCTGCCTCCTCCCAATTTTTTTGTGCTCTCGCCATTGGGTGAGATTACCCCAAATGGAGATAACAAGAGATAAAGCCAAGCCACCAATGAAAAGAAGAACATACTTTGAAGTAGGCTCGAAACGATGGGTGACAACATTCTTTTGAGGAATGCTACCCATTGCGTGAAGTTTGTCCTGCACAACTTTTGATGTAGTATTCAGCTCTTGTTTCATCTGATTAATGGTATCAAACAAGAGTTTGCACCGCTGTTCATCTTTGCTTGTTTCTTTTTTGGTAAGGTCGATATAGATGCATATAGCCTCTCTTAATTTTGCCAATAGTTTCCTCTTCTTTTGTAGAAACGGAAAGAATGGCTTTTTTCAAGTTTACTTGTGTTAACACTTACAGGGACGGGAACTGTTTGAATGTTGCTCAAACAAAGTTTGAAATACCTTACCTATCTTTTCCTCCGTCTGAGATTGACTTTGCTTTGCCTGCGAAGTTTACGCTGCCATGCCGCCTCCTTCCAATCATCGTTGCCCGTAGACAGGAAAGAACCATCTGCCATATCCTCGATAAGTTCATCGACAAGGTTGTAGCTTTCCTCCGTATTTAGCTGCGAAGGGTGAACGGTTGCAGATTGATCCAAATGGACAGACGGACTGCCGTACAGCGTTTCGTCCAAGAATGGGTTGTCCGTTGGATTGGAGAAATAACTATTGAATATATTGGCAGTATATCCCTTGCCCAACCGTGAGCCATTGAGAGCAATACCCTCTTTATCATCAATGAAGGTAATGCCATAGATACGTCCGCCTTCGTTCTTTCGGATTACCACACGCAAGCTCTGTTCCTCCAATCGCTGTCGAAGTTCTTCCTCTGTCTTTGGAGAGGTACGCATTGTTTGTAACACCCTGTACCTTATGATTGATATCAATGGCTTGATAGCTTGTTTGGATTTCTGCATCTTGTTCTGCACGGCAGTATAGCCCACACCACGCCCGATGTCCGAGGCGTTAATGGGTGTGCTTATTTTGTAGCCCTTGTCGTCAGTCGGAACATAGACCAGTCCGTCATATTTCTTTCCTCGGAACTCAGTCTTGACTTCCTCCACAGTAAGATTGTATGCAGAAAGGATGGCATTCAATTCTCCGAGTGAACAGAACTTATAACGCTTCAGCACCGTGCGGACAACACTTGCGACCTGCTCTTTGATATTTCCTTTTGTGGTATCCACCTTGGGCGTTTCTGTTACCGCTTTCTCACTAACCTTTGAACTCGGAATAAGGTTATACTTCCTTTCCGAAGCATCGGTAATCTTCTTGCTCCTTCGCTTTTCAAACCTGTCGTTGATTTTTTCCCTCTCCGTCCACTCGAAGCGACACGATGTGTATATGCTCACGGGCGATGTCGTTGTGCTTGAACACGATATAAGGCTGTTTGCCATAACCAAGTGCTTCCATATACTCCTTGGCAATCTGCATAAGCGTTTCATCGGATAGTTTTTCGTCCGGGTGCGGATTGAGCGAACAATGGAACACCGTCTTCTTCGTTCGGCATTTTTTAGGTATCAAAGCCTGCATATCGGCCAGTACATCCTCCATCGTGTAATTACCATCGTTGCTTTGATACAGTTCAGCTGCAAGAAGGATGCTCGCTTCTCCTTTCTCCACTTTCTTGAAGTTGTAGCCGAGTGCCCCTCCAGGTTCTCTGTTGCTGAAATCTTGGCAATCATTTTATGCGGTAGTCAATGGTAAGATTGATTGCCTGCTCCTGCAAAGTGATGATTTGAGCAGACAGTTTCTCCAACTTCTCAAGCATAATCTGTGCAGTCTTCACGCTGTGATAACTGTTGATGGCACGCACGGCTTGGTTATACAGCACGCCAATCTTATGGATTTGTGCCGTCAATTCCGAGTTTTCGGTAATATTCCACAGCGGATTTATCCACCGTTATTACCTTGAAATGCTCTCCAAGAATACGAGCGCGTACGAAATCCGACTTCGTTTCTGCCCCTGAACGCTGAAACAAATCAATCGCCCTTTGCTGGTCTTTGGGGTTGGGCAACCGCACATGCCAGTTGTCCCAACGAGGCTTTTTCTGCCTTTTTTCGTTCTAAACGATATTCTGTACCTTTATTCATATTCATTTGGTCTTCTAATTACGACTTTGGAGTAATTCATCTCCCCTTCGGGACAAGGGTCTTTGTGGTACAAACGGCGGTTTGTGTTACAAAGACACACCTTGCCAGTATAAAGAAAGAGATAGTTTGATATGTTCCATAAAGTAACCTTTCTGGGGTGCTTTTGATAGACGAGAGCTCAAAGTTCAAGAAGTAAGTCAAGAGATAAGTTTAGACTAATTTCTTGACTTACTGACTTTATGAGCTGACATATTTTTGACTAAAGTTAATTTTTACTTAAGTCGAAACTAATTTTTTGACCAAAGTCATAACTGACCATTTGACTTAAGTCGCGACTGATTTCTTAACTTAACTCATAACTTACCTGTTTGCGGTATTGGATTATAATACCTTTCAAGCATAGTCTGTATGTCGCTCTGTTTGTAAAGTATCTTCCCTCCGATTTTGTAGAAAGGAAGTGTTCCTAAGTTTCTGTACTCTTGGAGCGTGCGTGTGCTGAGCCGTAATTGGCTGCAAACCTCCTCGCCAGTGAGGTAAACCTCTCCGCCCAGCATCGGACGGGCGGTAGCGCAATACCGCTCCAATTTCTTCAATATTCCTTCCTTCAGTTGTGAAAACAACTGCATCTGAGGGTCTTCCTGCGTAATGATTTCGTTCTCTTCCATAGTTCATTTATTGAGTTCATTCATTGTTTGCGTTCAGTAACTCCGTGATGTCGCTCTCCTTGTAATAGCACTTGTGTCCAATCATTGAGAAAGGGATTTTTCCCGTATCTCTGTATGATTGTAGGGTACGCTTGCTGATGCCCAAACGTTTGCACACGGCTTCGTTGTCAAGCCATTCGTCCGTTTCGGGCGGATTGCCGATGAGTTGTTCGATACTGTGAATAAATTCTGCAAAAGCCTGAGCGAGTGTCGCTCCCATGCTTTGCGGTCGATGATAATGAGTTTCATTGCCTTAATTTTTGTTTTTGATTACTTTATTGTTACTCAGCAAACAAACTGTTATGCAGTCCATTGCCGTACTTCTCGGGTGCAAAAAGTAAACCCTCGAAGCATCGCTGCAAGAAATGAGGATAAGCAGGGAAATAGAGAAAGCAATAGAAAAACAAAGGAAATCCGTCTGTGTTATTGCGGTAATGAGATGAGGTGCCGGTTCGTTCCTTTTTATTATTTTGTTGTTTTATCGATAATTCGATAGTTCGACAAAATCGAGATGTCGAAGTGTCGATAGATAGTTTTATCGATAGATTATTTTGACGATATATAGTTTTGACAACAGATAGTCATGACAACAAATTGTACAAACAATAGATTGTCCGTATTATCGTCAGTCCTATCTGTTGTTAGTTGTTACGCCTTGCGTCCAAAGAGCCTGAGTATGCCGTATTCTTGTCGTGCCTATACTCTCTACGGCAGCCCAGCCCTGCAAGGTTGGGAGAGATGAATACGACCGCATGGATATAGAAAATGGCAATACCACCTTGAAACAGAAAAATCCTACGGTGGAGATTCTTCTCTCCATCCGCAGGACTCGACCTTATCAGGGCAGACAGGCTGCCGTTGTACCTTTGCACGATAAGAAACGGCATCAGGAACTTTGCGTGCGCCTTTGCCTACAACGCCTTCGGGCTTGCTTCCTCCGTCTGTTTGACCGTTGGCAGGTTGTTGCTCTCGATGAGCAGCACTATCGTGCCTGTGAGTTCGGTGTAAAGACGGCCGTATTGCTCGTCAGAAGCCAATGTGTCCGTCAAACCGAACTTGTCGAATGTGGCTTGAATAGCCTTGTTCGACAACAGTAAAGCGAAAGCCTCTCGGGGAGCGGTGCAGGAAGTTCCCTCTCAAATTCGTCCTCCAAGACAGAAATAAGGGTATCGTACTTTGAGAAATGCAGTCCACTGAAAAGCACTTCACTTGCTATTCTTTCTGCTTCAAGATGATTAAAACCTTGCGCCACGGCATCGCAGTAGGCGGTCAGTGCCATGTCGGCTCTTGCCGTGATAAACTCCTTGTCTCCCAATCGCTCGGGGTAATGTTCACTCATGTAACTTCTTAATTTCAATCGAAAATAGGAAAGTTCCTGTTTGTTGTGCTGTTTCATCTTTATCTTCATCTTCATTTAGCGTTGATATTCAATGATGGTTGCTTTGCAGCCAAAGGAAAAACTGCTTGCTCTCCGCTTGGCTTTTTGGGCGGGCAGACACGCAAAGCTTCTCTAAGTTTCCTTGTGATATTGCTGCCCATGAGTGGCTGCATCTCACGGGCAATCTTACCCTTGCTGACCTTTGCGTAAAGTTCGGTGGTGGAAATGAAACGGTGTCCGAGCATCTTACTGACGGTTTCTATCGGCAGACCGTTCTCCAAGCAGATAGTTGTCGCAAAAGTATGTCGTGCCGTGTGCGAGGTGGCTTCGGTATGAGGTGGGAGTCCTGCCTTGATGATGATGTCCCTTATCTTGCGGTTGAAATGGCTATTCGTGGGGAACTCACGAAAGAGCAAACCCTCCTTTCGTCCGTCACTGACAATGGTGAGTATCTCTTCGGCAATGGGCAGCAACGGGACAATACTTCTGTTCTGTGTCTTTGTTCGACAGAGCGATATGTACCTACGCCCATCCCCTGAATGTATAAACATCATCCATTCGGAGTTTCTTCAAATCGGAGAATGCCAGCCCCGTAAAACATCCCAAGAGGAAAATAAGTCTGCAATGGTTGTCTGTCGAGCGGTGCGGACGGTAAGCCAAGAGTTTTTGCAGGTCGTCCGCCGTAAGTGAATTGCGCTCGTAGGTAGGCGTTTCTATGTCTATGAGTTCAAAAGGGTCTTCACGAACGTATCGCTCCTGCAATGCCTTGCGAATGACCTGATGCAAGTGGCGTAGGCGGTTGCTGACACTGCTTTCCTTGTTTCCCAAGTCCCGAAGCATGAAAAAGGCGATAGTCCTCAAGCAAAGTCTTGTCCACCTCCGTGGGCATACAGTCTGCCCTTGTCCCTTACTTGCAGGAAATGAACAAAACTCTTGTAGCTATCCCTTAAAAAGCCCTGACAGTTGCCTTGCTTAATGTTCTGCCCTGCAATTCCTCCTTGTATTCACAAACGGATTGATATAGCTCCGTAAGTGTTGGCATAGGGGCGACTTTTGCTGCATATAACGCTCCTTGAGGTATTCCGCCGTGATATAGTTTTCTTCCCTTAATGTACGTTCATAGAGTGAATGCAAGCACTCTTCGATTGAGTTCAGTTGCAGATTGATGCCGCTGATTACCTGCTGTCGCCTTTGATGCGCCCTTTTTCGGGCAAATGCCACTCATCGGGAGAAGTTTGCAACTGCGTGGAAAAACGATGAGGACGTGCCGTTGCAGGTGATACGGCAGCGGATTACGCATACTCCGTGTTCATTGGTCTTGCTTCTGTCCGTGTAGAATAGTATGGAAAAATGTACTTTTCATTGTTCTGCGGTTTTAGTTGGTCAGTTGATAATGTGCGAGTTGTGGAAGTATTTTCTCATGTCCCAGAAAGACACGCTCGGGAGAAGTCTCCGCATACACTTGCGTGGTTTTGATTTGACTGTGTCCGAGCATTTTGGAAACGCTCTCAATGGACACGCCTTCCGACAGTGTCATCTGCGATGCGAAGGTATGCCGTGCCATGTGATAGGTCAGCGTTTTCTGAATACCGCAAAGCCGTGCTATCTTTTTGAGGTGTATGTTTCACCGTGTCGCATCCGGGTATGGGCAGCAGATACCCCTTGGGCGGTTCGTGTCGGAAAGCCCTCGTGTGAATGCCCCGATAACGCTCGATAATGGCAGCGGCTTCGGGAAGTAGGGGGATGTGGCACACGTTGCCCGTCTTCACTCTCGGCTTGCGTATCCAAGTCATTCCCGCTTCGTGAAAGACGTGCTGCTCCGTCAAGTGATACACGTCGGTATAGGAAAGCCCCGTCAGGCAGGAGAAAAGGAACATATCCCTCGACACTTTTTCATAGCCTTGCAGTTCGTCTTCTCCCAAAGGCTGCGATACGACTTTACCTCCTCCCTTGTGATGTAACGTGGGTGCCCACTTCCCAACGGATGGAATGGTTGATGAAAGGGATAGGTGTCAATGATGTGCCGTTTATGCAGGGTCTTTGAGCAAGGAAGCCAGCATGGAGAGATAACCAGCCGAAGTGTTGAGCTTGAATCCCTTTTCTTTGGCGAAGTAGTCCTCCAAGTCTTTGATGAGGGACTGTGTCGACTTTCTGTGCAGGGAATATCCTCCACATGGTAGCGATACCTGACGAAGTTTTGCCAGATGCTTGCGGAAGAGCAGCAGGCATTTTAGTCTGCGTTCGCTGCGGTCTATGCCCACACGCTCACGGAAGCGGTCGATATACTCGTCCGTATGATGCAGCAGTCCTTGCGACTCGCTATTTCAGTCCCGAATACAAGTTCCCGTACTCGCTCTGCCGTGACGGGAGCATCGGATTTACCCGAAAGAGACTCATAAACCTTGTGAATACTCACCTGAAGGCGGTCAAGTTCCTTGTTTACCGATACGGCTTCGGCACTCTTGCCCAGCAGTCGGTTCTTGCGACTGTCCCACAAAGCGAGGAGTACAGAGCATTTGCAACTGAACTGTACCATAGAGCTTCCTGCGCTGATGCGTCCCATGATGGGACTTTTTCCGTTTTTGTCCTGCGTACCTCTCTTGAGGTAGAAAAGCAGCTTGAATTTTTCTTTTTCCATTGTTTTTGACTTGCAAAATTACACTTCTTTGAGGAACTTTGAACGATGCAAAACATTGATAATGAAAGAGAAAACACCGTTTTAGTTACCACTTTCAGCCGTCCTTTTCCTTTCATCGTTTGTCGAACGATTTGGTAACTGAACTCCCTCCTTTTCGCTCCCTTTTCTGCCTATTTCCTCATGATGCAACCCGATGAAGAAAAAAGCAATATCCGCTGTATTTCAGTCAGATACGAGTTTTATGCCATTTTCTGCTTTCTACTCCCATACTTCCGCATAAAACGCAGCCAGCTCAGGCACCTTGATAAATGTTCTGAACCGTTCCTTCTGAATGATGTCATTTGTGATGGAGAACTCGTAGTCTGTCGATTTCTTGGCAAAGACGGCTGCCCATGCATCAAAACTGTTGATGCCCTGCTTTTCCAAAGCCTGCGGGCGGAGATACTTGAACAGAAGATACAGTTCCGTCAGACTATTGGAAATGGTCGTTCCAGAAAGGAAAGTTGCTCCCAAATCCTTGCCGGACCTCTCCTGTATGGTACGAATAGCAAAGAGCATGTTTAAGGCACGCTGTGAACCATCAGGATTGCCCAAGCCCGACACACGGTCGTGTCGTGTGTTGAACATCAGGTTCTTGAATTGGTGGCTCTCATCCACGAACAAATGGTCAATACCCATCATCTTGAAATCTACGGCATCGTCCTTACGCTCGGCGATGCTGTCCTGTATGTTCTGTAACTTGGCTTCAAGCGTCTGCTTGCGCTTCTCCAAGCCTTTGAGCATCCCACGGGAGATGTCTCTTCCTTGTTGCCGCAACACTTCGAGGTTCTCTTCCACGGAGTCCAGTTCCTTCTGCATAATCGCTTCCTGTATCTCCAAGGCCTGCGGTATCATGCCGAACTGTTCGTGCGTCAGGATAATACAGTCCCAGTCGTTGTTCTTGATGTCGTTGAAGATACGTTGGCGGTTCTGCTTATTAAAATCGTTCTTACCTGGATAGAGTACCTTAGCATTAGGATAAGCTTTCCTAAAGGTGTCGGCAATGTCGAATACGTTTGCCTTCAGTCCGATAATCATCGGCTTGTTTGCCAATCCCAATCGCTTCATCTCGTAGGCAGCTGTACACATGATGAGTGTCTTTCCCGCTCCCACCTCGTGGTCGCAGATGCCGCCACCGTTGGTTTTGAGCATCCACACGGCATCCTTCTGGCTCTTGTAAAGGTCATCAATACCCAATCGTTTGAGGTCAAGGTCGGGAAACGTCTGGTGCGTTCCGTCAAAATTAGGGCGTACAAAACAGTTGAAAAGACGATTATAACGGTCAGAGAGTTGCTGTTTGAACGTATCGGGTGTGCGTCCGAGCCAATCGACAAAGCCCTGCCTGATTTCCTCAATCTTGGCATTTGCCATCTGGATGGCATGTCCGTCCCTTACTTTGATGGTCTTGGTCTCTCCCGTAACCTTGTCCGTCACCTCCTTGCTCTTGTTGATGTCGGGAATGGTATTGTGCAGGGCATGCTTCAAGAGATTGATACCGTCATAGCGGCGGAACTCACCCTGTACGGCATAAAAGAACTAATAACCTCCGAAAAACTCTTTTTCAAAGTTTTTCCTACCTTTGCCGTATCTTTTGTTAAGTAATCATATATTTATGGTCGTGCATACAGGAAAATAGCAAATATCAAAAATAAAGAAACTATGGATTTCATTAAAAACAACAAAGAGTTACAAGAATGGCTGGTAAATTACATCACCGACTCCATTCACGGATTTGAAGCAGAAGATTCTGCAGAGTTCAATAAGTGGGCTAAGAATTTCCAAAAAGAGGAAGCTGAGTTTGTCGTGAATATGGAATTTGGAAACGACTGGGGATATGATGAGCGCAAGGAAATTCCACTGAAAGAAGCGAAAGAGTATGCAAACACTTTGATGAAGAAGATTTTAGAGAACTGGTATTTGTAATATAACTTAAATAGTCAATAACTTATGAAAAAGTTTTTATTCTTTTTACTTATTCTGCCGATTCCTTTTTCGGGAATGGCACAGACAGTAGGTAAACAGCAAGAAAGTACATCAGACAGGCAAGGCAAGAATATATCCGCTTTGCTTTCAAAGATTGACACGTTGCTAACCATAAACAATATGTTGTTAGAGCAAATAGAAATAGATTCTTCCCTAAAAGGGAGATTCAAACTCTATAAAACAGAGAACATTTACAACTTCTTGGAGTTAGACACGAAAACAGGAAAGATACAGCAAGTGCAATGGTCTTTGGATGAGAAGAAAGAAGGCTCTGTCGTAATTAACAATGTAGATTTATCATTGGGATTAGGTTATGGTTCTGGCAGTTTTGAGTTGTACCCGACAAGCAATATCTATCAATTCATTCTAATCGACAAGACTGATGGACGTAAATGGCATGTTCAATGGGGATTTGAAAATGCCAAACGCTGGATACGGAACATGGACTAATTTACGTAAAAATCCCTCTCTCCGCTTGGACGGAAGAGAGGGATTTTTACTTTTTGCGGATGCTCGTCATTTCCGCCACCCGAGCCACCGCCCGACAGCTTGGCTTTCGCCATACGCCTCACGGTTCACCACAAACCACAACTATATATGGGAAAGAAACACGACGCAAAATAAAAGATTTTTTTATTTAAATATCAAGCGAATAGAGGTGTAAGTTGTTAATTCGAGAAGAAATTATTTGCAATCAATCTGGAAGAAGGTGTTAGTCGAATTTCAGAAAGCTAATAAGTAATATTCAAAAAAGCTCCTAAGCTTTCGGCAAAAAGCTCTTAAGCTTTCTTCAAAAAAGTTCCTAACCTTTTTCTAAAAAAGCTTAGAGCTTTTTCCTGTTAGTTCTTGGTTTGATAATTTTTATTACTATCTTTTGCTGTTGGTTGTCCCATGACAGCCACCTTTGTGGGTCTTATGGTCTCGACTCACGCAAGGCTAACAATGCAGACCAACTTTGTATATACTATGGCAAACAAGCCTTTACAATTTATTCTGACTGAGCGCAAGCTCAATGTGGGCAAGGCGGGTGAGAAAACCGTACAGATTGCCCAACCTACGGGACGACACCGTGTGATTTCCGCAACTTCTGCGAACGGTGTCTAAGTCTACTACTTTTCAATCCACAGGAAGTGGCGGCAGTTCTTAATCTTGCTACTGAAACGGCTCGCGACATCGTGGCTAATGGCGACATCGTGGACTTTGGTGACCTCGGTACGCTGGAAGCCATCGTTTCAAGAGTAAAGCCGTTGAAGTGGGTACGCCTTTCCGTGCGCAGGTGCATATCGAAAAAGCCTGTGGTGCGACTGGTGGCATCAAGCAAGTATTTTACGCTGACCGATGTTGCCTATGAGCAGGGTAACGAAGAAGGAGACTAAGAAGAAAGAAGAGAATGGCGGCGGGAAAAAAAGAAACCGGGACCAGAGCCTGAACCTGTCCCAGAACCGTAAAGGTGCGCCTAACGGTTGTTGTGAAAGAATCACAAACCTTGTGAGTAAAAGAATTGGCTGCTCGGGCAAAGTTGATTGCTGGAGCAGCCTTTTTCTTTTTAACTTCAAATGTGTGCATCCATGCCTATAGATGGGACTAAACATCGTCTTTCTGCAGGTTTATGGAGGCAAGTGCGTCTGAGATAGCAGAAACGACACGGGTATCGGTATAGAAGGAGGTCGGCTATTTCCGTTTCTTGTTTTTGTTCAAACTCAAAGGTGGTGGTATAATCATCCTTCAAAACAAGTCGGACATTGAATTTCTTGCCTGCCTTGCTGGTCAGCCCTTTAAGGATAGGCGTACAACCAGAGCTTATCAAGTCACGGATGCTATCTTCAGAGAGAAGTATGCCGCAGACTTCACCTTCAGTCAAGTTCGACAATGAAGGTAAAATCTGTTCATCACCATCTTCTTTCTTTTCAGCTTCTACTTCTTTACCTTTCTGTACAGCTTTCCAAACCAAAGAGATTTGTCGGTATGCCTTCCAAGTAAAGGTATTGGTGCCGTCAGTGAATCGCACCAGCATACGCTCTTCTTCTGAATTGGGTGAAAAGGCTTCGACAAAACGTGTAACAACCATTTGATAGACAGTTGCTTCGTCTGCTGACAACCTCGAAGGCGATTCTCCCGTAGGAATAATGGCATGGTGATCGGTTACTTTTGTATTGTCCACCGAATGGTGATTAAGTTGACCTCTCCGTGTGGAAGTCCGACGGAAACATCCTCGAACTTCACAACGTCATCTCGCTACGCTACGATTTCTACGGAGGTTGGCGCAACGTAAAACTACTCAAATCTGGCGAAATGCACTGCATACGCGACGTTTGCATCTTCAAAGTGAACGATTTAGAGGTATTTTTGTAATCAGATTGCCTTTAATATACCACTTTTGAGGTGGTATGTTGAATATGTGGTGGTATTTTTCAAGGTCATTTCAGCAAATATACCACTTTTTAGGTGGTATATTTGCTTGGTGGTGGTATATTTTATACCTTTGCAAAACGAAATTTTCAAATAGTTCTGAAAAATGGAATATAAAATAACGTGCCCATTTTGCGGTGCTGATATCACCGGGAAATTATCATACGATAGAGCAATTAACCAAGAAGAAACTGTAAAGAGAGAATTCACACCTGGATATAATTGGGGTGGTAATTATCTTAAGGAAACCAAATATGTGCGTCATTTTAAGGCATTTTGCTGTAAAAAATGCTATGAAGAATATCTAAAATATGAAAGAATCACAAATAAAATGGCTTCGATAGCAATTCCCATAGGTATTATTGTCGGAATTGCATTTACTGCATATATGCGGAATATTAAAAATAGTATTGAGTTTGGTATAGATTCAATCTTTGCTTATATCGTGGGGATACTTATTGGTATTTTCGTATGCTCTATACCTACCATGATTGTCAATTTAGCTCATCGTAAAAAGTATCTTATAAAAAGCATGTGAATGTAACGCTGCTGGATAGATGTTCATCAGATAATAACTACGTCTTTTCTAACCTCATACAGAGTCCATAACTCGCTGAAAAACAACAGCAAGTTATGGACTCTCTTAATTTCAACTCAGTAGAAAGCATCCCCGGCATTGAAGCCCGCGCCGCTTTCACCGATCAACTCGTCAGCCGTATTCAAGGGAGGACGTTGACATCATACCGACCATGCTCAGTGACAAGTTGAGCTATATTCCGTGGGGAGGCAACAACCAAATGCCCTACAATATGATTAAGTGGATTTGATAGTGGCATGCCTGTCTTGCGTAGCAGGGCGGGTATTTCCTCGAAGACATCCTCGCTGATGTATCGGCTGCCTGTGCGGGGATAGGTCGTGATTTTCTTCTCATAGAGGCTCTGGGCTATCGAGAGGGTTTTGTCTGCAGAAAAGCCGTGGCGTCTGTTGGCTTCCTTCTGCAAGGCAGTGAGGTCGTACAAGAGTGGTGGCGATGTATGCGTTACCTTTCTTGCGACCGATTCCACTGTAAGCTGGCTCTGACTGCGAAGCGTAGCGAGAGCAGTCTGTGCCGTGGCTTCACTCTCATAGTCTGTACTGCCAATGGCTTTCAGCGACACGCCCTCTTTCTCTATGAGAGCGGAGAGTTTCCAATAAGGCACGGAAGAAAAATCACGGTTCTCTATGTACCGACGGCAGACCATAGCAAGTGTCGGGGTCTGTACCCGCCCCAAAGAATAGCCTCCCTTGCGTGCAATGGACAGCGCACGGCTTGCATTGATACCCACGAGCCAGTCGGCTTCGCTTCTTGCCTTGGCGGAATAATAGAGATTGTCGTAATTGCTTCCAGGCTTGAGATTGGAAAGTCCCTCACGAATAGCCTTGTCTGTGAGTGAACTTATCCAAAGTCTTTCGAAAGGCTTTTTACAATCAAGATATTGATAGATGTAGCGAAAGATGAGTTCACCCTCCCGACCTGCATCGGTGGCGACAATGATATGATCTGCCTTGTCAAAGCAGGAGCGTATCACTTTGAGTTGCTTCAAAGCTGCAGGGTCTGATACATACTCCTTGTCCTTACGTACTTGTCGTACCACTAACTGAAAGTGGATTGGGACGGATGGGCAGGTCTTCAGCTTTATAGGCAGAAAAACCGTAGACTTCGGGCATGGCAAGGGCGATGAGGTGTCCCATTGCCCAAGTAACGAGATAGCCGCAGCCTTCCATATATCCGTCTTGCTTGCTCGTTGCTCCTACGATGTGGGCAATGTCTCTGGCTACCGAGGGTTTCTCGGCAATAATACAAGTTGTCATAGTCGATAATAGAATTAAGGGTTACATCTTACGTCCACGGGACTTCTTCTGTTTGTTCTCGTCCTGCTTTTGCTTCTGCTCAGCAGTAGGCTGTGTCTGTCCCGTTTTGAGTGGTTCTTTCACATTTCTTTGGTGGCTTCATTGGTCTTGCCGTGGTTATTCACGGCAACCTGTGTTTTGTGTTCCTCTGCTACGGCAACCACCTTTTCTTTGCCGGTTTCCTGCTTCTTGTCAGGATTCCACTTGTAAAAACGTGGGCGGTTCTGTTCCTTGTCCATGCGAACATAGGCGTTGAATGGTTGTCCCTGTTTGTCCACCATATTTTTTAGGTATAGTGTGCGACCGCTATCCAAGGCTTCACGCTGTTTATCTGATAACTCCAAGCCGCAAAGCTTATGTGGGACACCTTGCTGCTGTGTCTGCTGCTGGCGTTCCTTAAATCCACGGTTATTGTCAAAGATGAACTCAATGCCTTTTCGCTCGGCATTGACTTGCAAAGTTGCATCAAAGGTCTTGCCGCTTTTGGCGGTCATGCCTTCCACCTTCACGGCTTTGCCTTCCACAAGGTCTTTATACTGGGCATCAGAAAGTGTCACGCCCTTGATTTCCTTGGGGATGTTTACACGGTCGGCGCGCAGGGCGATAATCTCATTGGTCTGCGGGTCGATAGAAACGTAGGCAGAGAAAGGCTCAGCGTTCTTGGGAGTCACTTCGATGGTTTTACCGAGATTGCCCGTAGTGAGAAGTGCTCCTTTTTCTTCGGGAGAGAACTTGTAGCCCATATAGGGAAAGTCAAGCTGTGGTTCTTTTCTCAAAGGATGAATTGCCAAACCGATATTGCCGTTATCGTCCGTGCGAAACGCAAGGCGTGCTTCGGTGTAGATAGTAGTGTCTCCAATAGGTACGGCAATCGTCAAGAGGTTGCTCTTCTGCCAATTGAGCATCTTTTTCCAATTCTCCGCTCTGTTCCAATCGTTTCACGGGAAAGACCGAGATCGTCGAGTTGCTTCAATCAATCTTCGACTCATCGATGGCAGTAGCATTCTTCTGCTGGGGCAGATAGTCCTCAAAGGAACGCCAATCTCTGCCAGTTGCTGTTTGCTTTTCGGGACTTTCTCACGGCTTTGCAGCATGGTACGCAGATTGTCCACGCCCTGCTCCACATTGTCTGCCAATACCTTGTACAGTCCAAAATGAGTCGGGTTATTAAACTGTTTGAGGAAGTTAGTCATGAAGTTCTTCAGAAGCCCGTCCTTGCTGTTGAACTTCAAGAACGCAGCCTGATTGGCAGCGGCAGCCTCTGTTGTTTTAAGGTTTCCCTTGTCGTCAATACCAGAAACTACGGAGAGTTTTCCTGCTTCCTTTTCGTTCTTTACCTCCGTGCGGTCTTCCAAGACCAGCACGTAATTGTCATTGTTATTTGATTCCATTGCTTGATAATTTTAATGATGAATACTGTTATCAAGCTGCTAAATTATAGGTATATGAAGAGATGAAAAAGTTTTCGGGTAAAAGTAGGAAATAAAAGGAATTTATGGGAAACAATCTATTATGTTTAGTTTATGGTAAAGCCTAAAATATCACTTTATTAGAATATAGTTTCTATAATAAGAAAAATTTCCCCAATTATCACGCTGGATAAGTGGGGAATCTCTTTGAACTGTATGGTTTAATCCAAACACTTTTTATGATTTCATCGCTGATGCCGTTTTCTTTCATTCTTTCAGCAACTACTTTTTTATAATTATTTACTTCATGGTAGTGGAATAGCATGTGTCCAAGTTCCTCTAAGGCATTTTCTATACGTTTTCTGCCTTGCTCCGTATTCAAGTCAATGTCTGAGAATTTGGAACGCTCTCTGTGAAGGTTAAGGTAATAAATGCCACCGATTATCAGGGATGATATGGCGGATATATCAATACCAGTGTCCTTGAATTTCTCTTCATAGGAATTGGCAGAGGTAATGTGTGCATTTCTCTGAGCATAGCTCGTACGGACTGTGGTCTCATTTCCTTCAGCAATCTCCCAGCGTAACAGTTCCAACATCACCGATTTATCTTGAAGTGCTTTCTGTACATCCTTGAAAATACTGATATAGCCTAATTCTGAATCAGTAGGAAATTGAACACCAGTGAGGACATCCTTAAACCAATAGTCGTATCTCTTAACGAATTCATCATAAAATTCTCTAAGATTATCATATCTGTTATAGAAAACAAGCGGCTCTATTCTGGCTTTTTTAATGAGTTCTGTCACCAACATTGATGCAAAGCCTTTTTTCTTGATCAGACTTTCTGCTGCCTTGATAATGTCTGCCTGTATATCGACGTTTGTCCTTCTGTATCTTTTGGGTTTATTTTCTTCTTCTGCCATCTAAAAAGGTGTTGATTTTTCTAATTTCCACAAGGGCGGTCACCAATTGCTCTAACTGTACTATTTCGTGTGAAGCCAACACACTGACTCTAAGCCGTGCTTCCTTGGTTCTTACCGCAGGATATGTGATACCGCTTACAAAGATACATCTTTTTTGTAATTCACGTGCTATTTCATATACTTTTCTATTGTCTCTTACCATAATAGGAAATATGGCTGATACAGAACAGCCTATATCAAAGTCTTCCTCTGTCAATCATTTACGCAGATAATTGACATTGGTCCACAATTTCTTGCGAATTTCAGGACGTGTCTGTATATGTTCCAAAAGCCTTTAATGAAGATGCTGCTACCTGTAGAGTTATTGCAGCGGAAAAAGACATTACTGTCAGCATAATATCTCAGATACTGTAAACGGAAGACTGAAGTGATTCATCAAACAAAAAGCATAGCCAAGACAGTCAATTGTCCATTCTATCAGCACCCTCCAATGCAAAACAATCTTTTTCATTTTAATACGTTCAAAAATACAGATAAGATTTTGAAAAAGTCATTACATAATTTCAAATAAATCATCTGCAAATATAAAAACACGTGCAAAAAGCAAGTTTGTAACTAGTAGCCAATCAATTAGTTATCAAGTCATTCTTAAAAGGTGCTTAATTGGACTTCAAAAGGGCGTTAGTAACACGGTAAAAGAGCATCTATTGTAAGCCGAATCAGGCATCTTTTAGAAACCAGATGACTATGCCTAAATTTACTTCACACTTTTTTGTTTATTGTTACTGAATTGGTTTTACACATTTTTACTTGCTTCCTGAACAGCTTTTACACCCCCATGGAAACTTTTACTGATTCGCTTTATATAGTCATAAACTTTGACAATGAAGTCCGAACGTGTAGCACATGTTCAAAGTTAATATTTTTCCTTCAACTTTACAAAAATTTAATCACCATGAAAAAGCACTGAAGCTCTTATGCCGCATTGCAGTGCCTTTCTCTCATTTGTCTTGGCGTAAGCATGCTGTTGCTCATATGAGGTCTCTATTGTTGTAGAAGTCTCGATACCAGCAATGATGCATCGTATCATCGAGGTTCTTCGTCGTTTCATGTGGTAGAGCCACTCTTGCTTTATTATTCCGTTCACTCTTTTCGGCGATTGCATTATCTGTAGGGTTGTAATCCTCAGTCATGCTTATGCACGAGTGTATACCTCCAGCCTTGCCACTGTAGGCGTTGCTGCAGTATTGAACCCCACGATCAGAGTGGTGCGTCATCAGCGAGAGATCCATACCCCTGTGACTGTTCTATTGCCATGTCAAGGGCAGCAAGCGTATTGACAGCCTGCAGACTGTCAGGAAAGCTTCCATCCGATTATCTCATGAGTGAACGCATCGGTTATGAGGTGAAGATAGACCACACCATCCTCAGTATCTATATACGTGATGTCTGCTACCCAGAGCTGTGCAGGACGTGGAGAACCATTCCTTTTGCCGTGTTCTTATACTTGAAATAGTTGTGATTGAGTTCGTGGTGGCGACATCTGGGTCTTGAGCATAAGGTGATGCTTGTGCATTAGCTGGTAGAACCTGTCGCGCCCTAAGCATTAAGCCAGGATAGATATCCATAAGCATGTGCAAAAGTTTCTGTGCACCCTATACGAGGAGCATCTGCACGAACATCCATAACGGCACGTACGACAATTTTCTCAGTAAGCTTACGGCGTTCCCTCTTCTCTTTACTCACAGAGTAATAGCCTTCACGAGTCTTGCCAAACAGTCCACTCAGCAGCCCAATTGATAAACCAGGGTTGCTGACTCGAAGGCTGTCTACTGCTTGGCGCCAGCTTTTTTTAGCAAATCCTCCCCGTATTCCTTACTGCTTATCTCTATGACCTTCATCAACCCTTGATTGCGAAGTTCAGAATACTCCAAAGCTTTCTTCAAATTGGATACTTAGTGCTTCAAGCTCTTCCTCACGGGTTAGAGGGGGCTTTTTCCATATCTTTCTTACTACGCATAGATTTTACTTTAGTAATAATATCATGCGACAAAGATAGCTTTTTCTCATCTAAAGCATACTTCTTTTGCCATTGATAAAAGCTGGCACTACAAATGTCGTACTTGCCACAGATGAAATTAATTGACACATCGGACGAGTAATACTCACTGAAGTAAAGTGAGAATAAAGTCCTCACTGAATCTTCTGATGTCTCAGAATGTTTACTTCCATTTTGAATTTTAAATGTTAAAATGATGTGAAGTAAATCTGGTATAAGACAGGTGTTAGAAAAGTATTTACGAAACAGTGTGCATATACAAGTCTTTTGTTGTTTTGTTTTTCACTTTGGAAGAATCATAAGTGAGTTGGGTTTATCGGACAGCGGTATCAGAAAATAAAATATGGATAAATACACCTGAACTACGTCAGTAATGTATTTATCCATATCATTATATTTTATATCTAAATTGCTTTATGGAAGCTCGTTTAATGGAATAAAGTACAGCTTTTTCCAGCAACAGATATAATATTCAAGCGTCCAGACTTGAAGCGTGTTTCAAGATTAACAAGCTTCTTAAACATCTCCTTATAAGCCTGATCCCATTCGCTTTCATTACACTTCTTACGGCGAATATCCTTTACACGTACAATGTAGTTCAATGCATCAGAACTTGGAACTGAAACGCGATAATAATAAACCTTTGAAATGGCAGACTTCGTACTGAGAGCTTTGCGATAAGAAAGCATGTTTACCAGCTTGCTCTGACGCTTAAAGTTATTTCTCAATACTGCAAGTTCTTGGTTGCCAAGAGAGTCTGCATTGATATAAGGCATCAAATCACGATAGCCATCAAGAAGATTCTGCATCTCAGCCTTATCAAAAAGATATCCCTCGTCATAAGTTGAAAGCTGCTGTGGTGTAAACCACATCTTCTTAAAGAGAAGGTCGTTGATGTTGTTCTTTTCAATGTCAGTTACAGAGATAGCTGCACTGTCACAGAGATTCACCACCTCTTGTGTAGGAACTGCACGTAGAACACCATATTTATTCTCTGCGCTACGTGTCACATTTACAAGTTCGTTGTTACGTGCATTGAGCTGCATAAACAGTGAATCAAGTACATTTGAAAGACCTGCACTTGAAAGTTCAGAATAAAGTTTTGGATAGACAAAACCACCTGTAATAACGCTGTTCTTTGGTGCATCAAGCAAATAAACATTCTCGTTATCAGTACTCATATCTTTGAACGAGCCATTCTTTGTCCATTTTGGTTCGCAGAGGTAGTCTCCAGAGAAACTCATATACTCCAAGATGTTATTATCAAGTAACTGCTTAGACTGCAGGATGAAAGTCTTGATAAGGCATACCATCCTTAGAAAGAATTTGAGCAAGAAGGAGAGTAGATGAGCGTGAATAAATCTCAGAGTTGATGTCAGAAGTGAAAGTTGGGAACTCATCAGTACCTAATATTATGAACACATTATTTTCAAATTTAGAATAAGGTGTCTCTCTAAAGATTGTATTCATCGCATCATGGAAGCCGTAGCCACCAGTTGCCCCAATAGTGTTTGGCGAAGTCATCTTTGTAAGATAATCAATCCACTTACCAAAGTCGGTTGTTGGTGCGAGATGTCTATTTCCCTTCTGAGAAACTGATGTCACAGAGAACTTCGCCTGCGAATCCTTTGATACCTTTTCGCTTATGCCCTGGAAAGCATTAACAAGGTTGCGCACAAGTAGACGGTCCTTATCAAAGAACACAAGGTGGACATTTATATTCTTGCTATTTTCAATGAGTTGATCGAGTTCTGCCACAGCAACATCTCCACCTTTTACATTGAGCATATAAGTCTTCTTTCTGTCCCATACAGACAATGGAAGGTTTATAGCCACTTTCTGATCTGTCGACGTGTTTGTCCAATTTCCATCAGCAGTAAAGAGGAGCTTAGAACCCAATGGGAAGCCAGCAAACTCAGGATAATTAGCATCCAGCAGATAAACGTGATTCTGTCCTACCATTGCTGTGAGATCAGCAGGAATCCATCCGAGTGCTGTGCGAGTAGAGTCAGAGAGCGAAGGACGATCAGAAACAAGTACAGCCTGTTTACTTGCATCGTACTTATAAGCATACACAATCTGACCAGCGACAAGTTTTCCCTTGCTCTTATCGAGGAAGAAAGGATCGCCATAGAGGTTCAGAGAGTCAAGAGTAAAGAATCTCTTTATGTTTGACAATCGTGACACTGTGGATGCACCGATTCGATAACGTACTGGGAAGTTGTTATCTTTAGACACAAAAGGCATGATTATACTCAGCACATTATTCTTATCAATCCATCCTACGAATGGTGAATTCTTAGCATCTTTAAAGTGAGTTCTTGAACTGAAAAAGTGGTGCAAACATACCCTAGGCTGTCCAAGCAAGCTCTGGTTAGCAGCAACAACCTTATAGAATCCGTTTTTCTCACCAATAACATAGAATGGTGCACCAAGCTTCTGTTCACTCAGGATACGCTGTGCATACGGTCCAGCGTATGCCTTGTTATGGTCACGATCTGAGAAGACAATATGCACATCCTTATTGTTGTGTGTCTTCTGCTTTCGTGTTTCTTCTGTCAGGTAATTAAAACTCTTTTACCGACAGCATGTGTCTTATCATATCTTTCCCACCTGTGCCAGACTACTCTGAGCACCCTAAAAAAGAAAAGAATGCAAGACCTGCTATAATATGGAACGCTTTCATATTTCCTAATTTTATTTTCCTGTATTTCTTTGAGTTACTTCAATTTTTGTAATATGATGGAAATCATCTACCTTCACATCGTCAATAGTCACACGTCCGTAACGATTACTCTCGAGGAAGTGTAATCCTTGACAATAGTCTGGGACACATTATAACGCTCGCCATTGATGTGTACAACGACCTGATTACCATTACCGCCGAGATAGTTATTGATAATGAAATTACGATGTGCATAGAATGCTTCCTTATCTCTTGCACCAGCATTGGCAATAGCTTGTAGATGCTTCTTGATACCATTCTGTACCATAGCTAATGTATCAATAGGCTCTGGTTTTGGCTGCTCAGCCTCATCAGCTGGATTCTCGATGATGTCTTCAACCTTTGGAAGGATAGTTATGACATGAGATACAGGATACAAAGTGGTATTAGTCTTCAGTTTGATGAGATATTTACCAGGCTCGTCATACTTATAAACCACCTGACGCTCAAAAGCATCAATAGTTCCACTCTCACCGAATTCCCAAAGCCAGCTTGTCATACCATCGCCTTCGGCTGAGAATACGAGTCGCTCACCTGCATAACCTTGTGTTGGTCCGACAATCTTAGGAATAGAATCAACAGCTACAGTGTCCTGGTAATCTTCACAATATCAATAGTCTTTTCTGTGACAATCTTACCATCAACCTGTAGTGTGATGAGGTACTTTCCAGCCTGTTTGTAAACATAACTAATGTTAGGCTTACCAACGATACTGTCGCCATTACCCATTTTCCATAATACTCTTTTGTCAACAACTGCCGCAGAGTCATTAATGGTAAACTCAAAGGCTCGTTTACTTCAATTGACTATTCGCATTACTGTCCTGAATGAAAAAGTCAAGATTCTTGTTGACGTTGCGTGAGGGAGAAGCAAAGCCACCAATAATCCGACTACAGCCAGTGCCGAAACGATAGCCAGAATGATTTTTTGTCTTTCAGTCATAATTATTGTTATTTAATTGTTATATCATAAGGGGTTTAATTTGTCAATTGTTAGCCACGTACAACCTGGATGGCTATAAAATCGATGCTCTATATTCATAACAATATGATTATGGAGAGCATACATTTCTTGTGGATGAATGAGTTTTTCAACTATTCCAGCAGAAGGGCAGACGATAAACCTGCCCAAGCCAACAAAAGCCTTATCTAATCTTAGTCTTCATTTCTTCGAGAATCTTTTTTCTGTCTTCCGTATTCTTGGTCGTCCAATAGAGCTTTCTGCTTTATGTCGAAATAGTCTTGTATCGTTTTGAATGCACGCATACAATAGAGATATTTCGGATCATAAGAATGTTTGCGATAGTTGTCTTGTAGCTGTGTCATACGATCTTTATCTCACTGATACGCTGTGTTGCTGTATCTCGAAGTTAAGCGAATCAATATCCTTCTTCATCGTAATCAGTTTCTCACTCATTTCCTTCTGATCTTCAAGAATAGCCTCGGCATCATTGATTTCGGTCACCGCATTACCTGTAATGGATTCTGGAATAGGTGTGACATACTTACAAAGGAGGATATAAAGCAAGGCCACAGAAAAGCATAACAAAAAGCGTAAACTTAATACTGGACCATATTTTTTCGTCTCTTGTCATAATAATAAATTATTATTCTCTTTTTCTATTTAAAATTTCAGTTGCTTTTCTGAATCTGTTCCATAATGTAGTCTAAGTCACGTTTCTCATCAAAAGCAAGTCGCAGTGGTTTCCTGCGTAGCTTGTAGTTGATCAAACAGCGTCTTATAGAGAACATAGTTGGTGGTGTCATTATCACCACGATAGATTTCATCCTGCATATCTTGTCTGTGACGAGCAATTATCATCTGATATTGCGCCTGCTCATTATCCGTACGCTTCTCAGTAACAAGATTGTTCATATCCTTGAACATTTGATCCATACGGAAATTATAGCTTGCCTGCTTACGGAAAACCTCATCATAACGCACTTTCTTTTCGTCTACCATGTTGATTCCACGTTCGGCAGTTTTCAATGTGCAAACAGCAAAGAGTACGAAAAGCAATAGCGTGAAGCTAAAGATGAAAATAAAAGAATTCTTTGCCTGACGGCGTTCTTTTCTATTTTTTTCTACCATTGTCAAGTGTATCTGTTAATCCCACACCTTCCATGACTTGCGCTCACTCTCAGAGGCCTTGCCATTGTTATCTTCACTAATAATAATATTCTCCTTGATGAGTCCAACGTATTCGAGTTCGCTCAACTTATGGAAAAGCGTATCAATTACATTGAGGAAAGCTGCAATACTTATAAAGAGCGTCTTCAACTCAAGGTGGTTATAATTCAGATGAGCAATATCGCTTGTCTTGTGCATAAAGTCAGACGGCTTAATATTTGTCCACTCATCAAAGTACTGCAATAGTGTCTCAAAGTCCTTCTCAGGTAAAGAACGGAGTGAAGTGAGCAGAAGATTAGCTAATGCATTTGCAAAGCGTACCGTATAGATTGGAGGCTGCTCGGCTGCAATATTCTTCAGTTCAAAGCAATGCTGGCTATAGAAATTCTTCACCACATCGCAAAGAGCGAAAGTGTTGTCTGCAAGCATACTGCGGTGAGGGTTAGAAACATTCTTAGCATATACCTTGAGTGCATTGCTATGAATACGCTCGAGTGTTTCTGTCATATTCTCTAAAGCATACATAGCTCTCTCAGAACAGTTGATACGCTGAATAGCTGGGATATAGTCGCTATCTATCGAGAAGGAACCACCATCTACGATAAGCTTTCCCGCTACTATACTATTACCCTCAAGGAAAGCCTTATTAAGATTTTGCTCCAATACCAATTGCACAGTAACCTCTGGTAATACGTAAGGATGATGGAGTGGGGTGGTTTCTGGATCTGGTACACCAACCGGCAGCATCTTGTAAGGATTAACTGTAAGGAGTATGCAGACTACCTGACGTGTAGAGAGATCAATCTCGATATCTTTGAGCGTACACTTTGGCTTGAAATCGCCATACAATTCCTTTGTAAAGAGAATATGGTAACCATTACGAGTCACCGCATTACATGCTCTAAGTTCTACTGATAAAGTCTCTGCAGACTCACCCTTAATATCCATATCAATAGAACATTCTTCTTTTTCAGACTTTTCACCGAATCCATAGTTATAGCTTGTCAGTTCCTCTTCACGGTTCTGTCTTAGTATCTCAACTACATTGTAATAGGTCTCAAAGAAATGGGTATTATTAATTTTCTGGCCGTTAACCCAGTTTATTGGCAAATGCTCAATCTTCTTCATGTTGTATCTGGTTTATACTTTTTACTCGTTTTATATAGATAACTTGATTTTTCTTTATTTTGTTTTCTGTGGCTGTACAACGTGGGTCCAGCATCCGAATAAATAGAGGATAGCGGAACCATCGACCTCGTATAGAATATCCAACCCACTTTCTGCACCTTCCATATTGATTTCAATCTGTGCCTGTGGGAAACGTCGATTTTGGTCTCTCAACAAGCCAGTCAAACCAGTCTCCCAAAGCGATACCCTCAGCCAAGCGAACTGAAAGGGGTTGTATAGTCGAAATCACCAATCTTTTCGTTTAAGTTTTCACCTTGACAGTTAATGCCTTGAACGTATCGAGATTGTCCCAATAGTTTCGATTAAATCCACTATGATTGATTCTCCACAAGTCGTAGATAGCTGGTTGTATGTTTCGGAAATACTTGAAGCTACGGAAGACGAAGTAAGGAATCATAAACCAGCAGACAGCTGTCATCGCCCAAGGTGTATATTCCAATCCTCCGCTAATCCAGTTGAATACAAGATAGTAAATCCACATTCCGATAATACCTGAGAGCACTGTTACGAGAAGTTCGATAGACATATCATCGTTCTTCTTGCTAATGACCACGCGTAATGCCCATAGATAGAAAAATCCAAGAATGAGATAAGTAACAGTCAGTACAAGTCCTCCCCACACATATTCATTCTTCAAATAGCCGAAGAGAGAAGGAAGTCCAAGGAAAAGTCCTGCCAAAAGAGCAAAGACAATAATTCTCTTCATGCCCAGCTGCTGTCGAATAGACTTCAGTGCTCCCATAACGAACATCATGACCATTGCAAGAAGCGGAGCCAATAAGTATTTCAAAAAGAAAAATATTAAAGGTTTCATTATATCTTCTTATAAATTCGTATCATAACCTAAATAATTCTGTCCTAAAACGAGTTCTGTATTTGTCGACAGTATATATTATCTTTATATCTCTGGACGAAAGGAGAAAAGAATGACAGCACATACTTTGACTGTCTCCATCTGCTTTTTCAAATACACTTTCTTTATCGTATCATGAAAAGCGAGATTTACTCAACATCATCCAGCTCACATAGTAATTGTCCATCAAGTCCTGAGTCAACCCCAACATACAATCACCTAAACTGATGTAAGGAAGATTCTCTTCGTAATGATAGACGTATCGTATTTTAGTATCAATAGCACAGACTACTGAAAGTAATTCTTCCAATGCAGAAAGATTCTCCTTGTAATGCTCTACCTTGAGAAGATACAAGAACATCTTATATCTTTCGTCAACAGAAAGAGGGGCTGTCTTCGGGAAGAAAAAGACTGGTAACATTCTTGATAATAACATTCTCAGACGGCCTTTTCAAACAAGGATAACTGCCGCTCAAAGATACGTACACTATCATGGAACATCATTGTGTCGAACGGAGAGAAAAAGTGTATCGCCTTCTCTGCCTTCTTCCTATTCTCTCGAATCGCTTCAACAACCTCCTTATTGCTCATTCCTGGCGAGCTAAGAGAGATTGGGTGGAACATAAACTCAGGCAACTGATGATAAAAACCATTTCTTGCAAGGTTAAGTATCAGTCGATCCTTTAATTGTCCGTCTTTATAGACTTCCTCTTTTCTGCAACTCGATAATATCTTGAGAGTTCACACGGCTATTCATTCCGTGAGTCACAACAACGGTCTTATCAAGCAATCCCTCCCCAGTAATAAACTGCAGTTCAGCATAGAAGACTTCTGCAATGAGATGACGAGCATCACTATTACTGAATCCTTCTAAATCCCTGTTAGAAGTTGTTATGCGTGATTCCATTGCAGATTTCCATCTTTATAGGTTGCTATTATGTGGTCGCCAGGTTTGATAGCCTCTGAGACAATCAGCTTGGAAATAGTCTTTTTCAGATAAGTTCTTACGACACCTGCAATAGGGACGCGCACCATACTGTGGTGAGAATCCCTTGAGGTAAGGTAGGCTATTGTCTCTGGTGCTAAATCCAACTGAATATCCTTCTGCTCCAACAACTGCTTCTGCAGGCGTGAGAATTGGAGAAGGAAAATCTGCTGAGCAACCGCCTCAGTAATAGGTGAGAATGGAACTACCTCTGTCAAACGACCAAGGAACTCAGGACGGAAGTACTTCGACATAACCTCTATCAGTTCGTTAGAGGTTGGCTGATGTCCCTTCTGAATCTGTTCAGCAATCCATTGGCTACCAATGTTAGAGGTAAAGATGATGATAGAATTGGAGAAGTCACCTTCACGTCCTAATTTATCATGTACCTTACCTTCATCCATAATCTGTAGGAAGATATCGTAGACACTACTATGTGCCTTCTCAATCTCATCAAAGAGTACAACAGAATAAGGCTTCTGGCGGATTTTTGTCACAAGCAAACCGCCCTCTTCATAGCCAACATATCCTGGAGGAGCACCATACAGCAAGGCTGCAGAATGCTCTTCCTTGAACTCCGACATATCAAAACGAATCATTGCTGTATCATCATCAAAGAGAAGATCGGCCAATGATTTCGTCAACTCAGTCTTACCCGTACCAGTAGGACCGAGGAAGAAGAATGAACCGATAGGCTTCTTTGGGTCGCTCAGACCACTTCGTGACTCGATGATAGCATCAGAAAGGGTACGAATAGCCTTATCCTGTCCTTAACTCTTTCGTGCAACTTTTTGTCTCAATACCCAAGAGACGGTCTTTCTCTGTGCCTGAATCTTTCCGATAGGAATACCGGTGTCATCTGCCACAACTGATTCTATTTCTAATGAGCTAACCTTCTCAATACCTTTCTGTGAAAGAGTTGAGAGTTCGTTCAACATCTTACCAAGTTTATCCAACTTCTCCTGAGTTGAGTCATCATCCGTCAGTACGAAATCATCTTCTATCTTTGAAGTCAAAACAACACTCACCTTATTAAAGATTGTGTGATAGAGTAGATGTAAGTCGAAATCACTCACATCTTCTACTGGCATTGCCTTGTACTTTTTCATACTGCTCCACAAGTTGCTCTACAATACCTGCAGCATTCTTATTACTCAGTCTTACCGAGGCAGCGGTACTATCAATGAGGTCTAATGTTGAGGCTGGTTGGCTCTTTTCCTTGTAGTATCTGTTAGAAAGATTATATGCACTTATGAATGCCTCCTCCGTCATTGGCAGACTATAATAAGCCTGCAGAATTGTTCTATGTTTCAGTAATGCACTGCGGAGGATATTTGGTTCGAGTTCCTCTACATTTATAATATTCAGTCTATTTGCAATAGAATGTTTCTCAATGTGCTTACGGAATGCATCCATAGACAGAACCATCAGCAGTGTGACTGCACCATCGCAAATTTGAGCATCAAGGTTGTTGAGTATATAGGTGGCTGCCGTCGGGTTACCACTTTCAAGCAACAACTGTAGGTCGTCAATGACAAGCACACCACGACTCTTTGCCTGATTCATCTTCTGCAAAAGTCCCGTAAGTTTTTGGGTAATCTCAGTTTCATTGCCTGATTGTGCAAGAATCTTTGATGTGTTCAGCCCGACCAATGATGTCTGGTTGATAATCTCATCTTGGTTGATTTCCATTTCATGGGCAAGTGCTCTGATAATACCCGTCTTACCAACACCTGGTGCACCTACAAGAAGAATGCCTTGTCGTTCAGAACGTTCCAACGTTTCCAATATCAGACGTATTTCCTTGCTACGACCGATAATAGACTTACCTTCTTCTAAGAGTTCTGCTCGGCGAAGATCGGATACGTATTGGATAGAACTACCCATATCCATCTCTGCAACAGGAGATAAAGGAGAGGTTGAAGCCTCAAAATATTCCATTATCTCATCTTCTGTCACACCAATTGACTCTATTTGCTGATGAGAGTAAACCACACCATCTCTGACAATTGCTGAGAACACACACAAGGCGTCAACAGAGTCTGTACCAAGTTTTTATCTTTGAGCGTTCTGCCTCATCAAGTACCGTCTCAACCTCGTGGTCGGCGATTATCTCACCTGCATCATGCTCAACACCGACATACATCTCACGGTAAGTCTCAAACCAATCGCTGATGTAGGTCACTTCCTTTTGCATCGAGTTTAGAATCTCACGCAAACCAGTCTGTTCAGTCAACATAGCGATAACAAGATGAGCTACACCGAATGATAGGTGCTTATCCTGATGTGCCATTGCCTTGGCTAACTTAATAGCAGCTATGAGGCTATTGCTGTAATTTTTGTGTATTCATACGAAAAATATCTTGTAAGGCGTCTTATTGATAGAACGCTTTGAAAGTTCGTCTTCTAAGAAACTTGTCATTGCAGGGTAAAATCAACTTTCTCTTCTTTACTTGCACCTGAAAGTTCTATTCTTACTTCTGTTGTACGGATAATACCACGTCGCACATCGTTTGAGATAGCTATACCGTCTCTGATATCTACAGATTTTGCCAATTTCCCTAAACTGCAAAGTACGAAACTCTTTATATCTTCACGTGTAACAATACGGTCCTTTGATAGTAAACCATAACGGAGTCGATTAATCAAATCACATTCTGAGTCGTGAGCATTACCTTGTTTTGTCGTTGTCTGGAACAACATCCCGCTTTGTGAGAAATTTGTCATTCTCGCTTTGGTAGACCACTGTACGACTATCCAAAACCGTTAGCAACTCCCAGCATCAGTAGTCCAATAACTCACCTCAACCTCTGATGTCTTTTTGTAAGGCTGTGTAAACAGAAAAGCACGAGGGATGCTCTTATCTTGAGTGAAATCGTAGATGCTCTTTTCTATGTTCTCTATATTGTTATAGAGATTATTCAGCTGATCCGTGAGCGTATCTATCTCCATACCTCAAAAGCACTTCCGTCTTCATGGATTAACTGAATTAGTTTGTTTATCAATATGCGAGCATTGTCTGAGTCAAATCTTTCTATGTTTCCAAAGTAAAGACTGTAAGTGCCTGTAGAAGATTCATTATAATTCCGCACAATATCCACGTACTGGTGGTTAGCATCATCATGAAAAGATTCTACATTGAGGAGGAAACGATTTTCTTTGCATGGTAGAGCTACGATATTACCTTTTCGTGCAAAATCATGCTGTATTGTTACCAAACTACGATTGACAACTGGATAAGTATTGAGTAGAAAACGTACTTTCCCAAAATCCACATGATTAAACATCACTGGAAATTTCAACTTTAACCATACCAGTTTACTGCTTTCATCGTCTCCCTCTTCAGAAACTTCCCATTCTGAAGGATAGGTACTGAAAGGATTAGATGAGAGGGCTTTTGAATCAAGGCTTATCTGAACATAGTTTTTTGAATAATAGTCACTAATCTCATTAAAGTAGTGATACTTCTCACTGTGCTCAAGTGGGAACTGTGGAACCGATACTTCTAATCTCTCTCAGTTCCATCATAGACATGCACATCTCTTAGGAAAGGTCTGAGGTTATTGTCTTCCAAAAGAATACACAATATCAGTTTATGAGTTGTGCGTAGTAGACTCTGTGTCATTTCCAGACCTATCCACACAACACCATCTTCTGACGGCACTACTACGTTTGGAAGTTCTGTTTCTTGCAGACTACCCTCATACGAATACATTACCCGACTATCGTAGGATAAGGCCTTTTATCTTAGCATTTACTAAAGGGTAATTACTTAGAGGAGAGAAGTCAAGGTCTACCCATCCCTTTTCAAACATCATCTTCCTCGTATAAAAACGATCTGTTAATGTTAGTAAGCGAGACTCGTCACTCTTAGGTTCCACACTCAACAAAGCATGGGAAGGCATTGGAAGTGACCACTGCTGAGGTACTAACAAACATGCCAAACGATACAGAATATTTGAATCAGAATCAGATATTTTCTGATGAAGTCTACTACTATTATAGGCTATTACGTCAAGAATTAAATCAATAACGGGGTCCATCTGCCTCAGATCTGTGATATTCCACAAGTCCATTGCAAATCTCCGAAGACGTTCTTTTATACTCTGTTGCCTTTTATCTATCATATTTTATTTTCATCTCTAATAATGATGTATCTCATTTGTGTAAGCTACTTTGGTCCTTTAACAAAGACTGTCAACGATTTGTATGCTCATTCCACCATAACACGTGCATACTGGGCTTGTACGGGATAATATTTTGGAGCCGTCAAAGCGGGCTGCCATACAAAAAGTGAATCGTTTCTCATATTGTCCATAGTTCTTTTGCTGTCACACGATGTGCAACAGAAGAAAAGTAACAAGAGTGTTAAGTAGTTCAATATGTTTATTCGTTTCATCTTCTTATATTACACTTTTCTTCTATCAGCCAATCTTACTGTGATATTGGACTTATATAAAGATGTGTATTAAAGTTGAAGTGCTGGTCATTTCTTACAATAAGACCACTTACCCACAAGCGTACACGCTTTCGAGCATTAGGGAACTTATCTCTGACATCTTCCTCAACCTCAGTAAGTTCTACTCTTACATGGACGTCTTTTAGACGAGGTTCATACTTAATTATAGTGGCTTCCAATGACTGTCTGACCTTATCTTCCCAGTCTTCGTTTTTCAAAACTTGATTGAACTCCAAGTCCCATATAATCGAACCGTAATCCTCTCTTCCCTCCACTTCACCATGACGAGAAACCACCAACATCATGAGATGCTGGGCAATTGACTCCTCATAGGAGCATCGTTGGATTTGTCCATTTAAAGCCCCTGATAAATCCAAAGGCAGTTTTAGATAGTTCATTTCATATCAAAATATTGTGCAAATATATATTATTTTTAATAGATATGGGCAACTTTTTCTGTTTTTAATATTTTATAAGTATTTAATTGATAAAGTTCTCTACCTAAACAAGAGATCCTTATCTCTAAAAACAGGCCTTAACTCTGTATCTGAAAATCAACTTTTTAGTATTATATCAGGCTTCTTCCGAAATATGGAATGATAAGTTAATAGTCTTATATAATAGGTACAAAGAGCGACGGAGGTGTAGCCTACAGATTCTTGATAAATACTTTGGGATAAACGCTTTTGTTTATAAATTGCTAATAGAAATAATCCTCCATCCTCTCTTTTCTCCGTGTGACATTTCGTCAGAAACCCAACCTTAAGTGGCAAAACTAAAGATATGAATTGATATAGGAGAAAGGATTAATTGAAAAAGTCTTTACATTGCTGAACGTTTTTAGTAAGAAAAAATACGTTTAAAACTAAGTTTTATGTGGTTTTATAAATACTTAGTAGTCAGTTTCTTACAAGATAGCAAATCTAAAGGTGCCTAATTAGCCTTCAAAGGGCGTTAGTTAGCCTCAAAAGGGCATCTTTTAGCAAGCCTAAAAGGGCGTCTTTTCGAAGGCTATTAAGCATAAAATGGAAAGATAGAAGATGAAAAAAATTGTTTACATCTCTATGAGGATGGGACAAGTGGATAAGTAAGCAGGCTGATTAGTTGACAAGTTTATTCTTATTATAATTTAGGTGTTTCCTCTACTTTCGAAGTAAAGGTGAGATTTTGCTTATTAGATGTTAAACCCATGTTATTTTATGTTTTTCTTTTTGCTTTTTATAAAAATATCTTTCTACTTTTGGCATCGTAAAACAACAGATTGCAAATCTTCCTCTTCTTCCAAGAGCAAGACTGTTTATCAGCCGTACAGAGGGGACTTCAAGAAGTTGTTGAGGTTTTCTCTTTTTTGTTTTCTTGTAAAGGAGATGATAAGGGTGCCTCGTTTATCATTTTTTTTCTAACAACTTAAAACTTTTCAATTATGAGTTCATTTAGAGCAACTTTGGAATTGGGTGGTAAGGAGTATGATGTACTCTACTCTAACTACGAGTTCAGCCGTACAACTGACAAGAAGGGTCAGCCTGCATCAAGCATCTCTGGCGGTCGTATCAGTGTAACTATTGAGTCAACTGATGACACTTCTACTATCGAGGCTATGCTTAACAGCCAGTTCAAGCCTGTTGAGGGTAAGATCGTTTACAAGAAGAGCGAAGAGGATGCTAAGATGAAGGAGATTTCTTTCAAGAATGCTTACATCGTTCATTACAAGGAGACACTCGACGTTAACAACGAGGCTCCTATGACCATCGCTATGACTTTCTCAGCTGAGAATATCACCGTGGGCAATGCTGAGCTTGACAACCGTTGGCCTCGCACATAAGTCTGAGAAACATCAGGACTATGCAGAGCTTTCGTACTCGGCATAGTCCTTTTTCGTTTCTTACTCAAGTGAGGGGAACTTTACTATCCTACATACTCCGATTGTCTTTCCCTGAGACTTCAAAATGTAATGCCGTATAAGCCAATTAGCTTTTAATCTTCAAAACAAACAACCAATGTCAATTCCTTTCAACCCCATTACTATCAGCATAGGAAAGAAGTCTCTTTCTTCTTTTATTTCTCTACAAATCGAACAAAATATAGGTAAACACCACCGTTTCCAAATGTCTGTTGAGTTGGAAACGGGTAGCAATAGATATGTACATAATATCAATAGCAGCAAGGAATGGCTCGGAGAAAGCATCGTCGTTAAGGCTGCAAACACTCCTATCTTCGTAGGTGTGGTGACAAATGTACAGCTACACCGAGAAGGAAGTGACTTTGGATGTATCATCGTTTCTGGCTACTCTGCTACTTACAGAATGGAAACGGCTCACAGCTGCTTCTCATGGAATGATACAACCATTGGGGATGTGGTTAAGAAACTATGCGAACAAGCTAAAGTGCAGTTGGAGCTAAATCCAGCATTCAAGGAAAACAAAGACTATATCTGCCAATATGAAGAGTCTGACTTCGACTTTATCCGTCGTCTTGCGCATCAGTATCAGGAGTGGATGTATTACGATGGAACAAAGCTGATTTTTGGTAAGCCAAGAAGACTGGCAGACCCTGTTAGATTAGAATACGGAACGACGTTGTCTTCACTTGACATTGGTTTACAAACCCTTGCACGTTCTGAGCAGGTGTTCTCTTATCACTCTGGTGCTGACCGTGAGATGCAGCGTATGACGCCAGACTTGGCCTATGGTCATGACAAACTTGCGGGTGATGCTTTCCGTGCATCATTAGGTATGTTCTCAAAACCTGCACGACAGCATGCACTGCCACGTATCAGCAATGAGACGGAACTTATTAATTACATGGGGCGTAAGCAGGCGGCTGAGACTGCCGAGACACATTACATCACAGCTGAGAGTCAGGTGCCAACCCTGCGTGTCGGTTCTGTCGTAAGTCTCTACAGTTCATTCTTGGAGCGTGTAGGAAACATATCAAAAGAAAGTTTGGGTAACTTTATCATCATTGAGATTACGCATGAGGTGAGCCAAGGAAGCTACTACAAAAACCGCTTCAAAGCTATACCTGCAACGATAAAGGCACTGCCAAGTCCAAAGGTGCGTATGCCATTAGCAGAGACACAGATGGCAACCGTGCTCAGCAATGCTGACCCAGAGGGCAAGGGCCGTGTTCGTGTACGTATGAACTGGCAAACAGATGGAATGCAGACAGGGTGGGTGCGTGTGATGACACCAGATGGCGGTAGCAGTAGTGATGTAAAGAGCAACCGTGGTTTTGTATTTATCCCAGAGGTGGGCGACCAAGTCCTCCTCGGCTTCCGTCATGGTGACCCTGCAAGACCATACGTTATGGGTAGTCTGTTTAATGGAGTTACAGGTGGTGGCGGTGGTCAAGGCAATAACTGCAAAGCCTCACCAGTCGCAGCGGCAGTTCCTCGAAAACTTGATGATTCTACAGGAAGTGTCACGCTGCATGACAAGGGCGGCGTAAGTATGAACTTTGATGGTGCAGGTAATCAAAGTCTTAATGCAGCTTCTAAGGCTACAACATCTGTAGGAAAAGGTGGTTCAAGTGTTCTTACAATGGATAGTAGTGGAAACATTGACCTTTCTGGTAAAACACAGATTACATTAACGGTTGGTGGTAGTACAATTACAATCAAAGGAGACGAAGTACGAATCAGTAGTAAGAATATAATCTTGGAGGCTGAGAATAATTCTATAACAGGAACTAACAACACTGTAACAGGAACTAACAATAAGATTAACGGTGAAACCGATATTGAAGGACCAAAAGCTGTCCTTGAAGGGTGACCCTATGAAGATTAACTAACATTTTGTTTTCATTTATGAAAAACATATTGGCAAGAGGTACATGAACAGTGCGCAGAAAAAGATAATATGCGCCTAAAAACAAATAAATATAGATGTGAGCAAACCATCATTACAAAAACTAAATGGTGTACCAGCTTGTACTATCAGAACAAAGTCAGATTATCAATTTGAGTGGGCAGAGAATCTTAAACGTCCAGCAATGAATGCTTATTGTAAGCTGCTGGAGCAGTTTGTTTCTGTTTATCCACCAAGCTATCAGAAGCCTTTTAGAGATGATTATAGACTTAGAAAAACTAAAATTCGAGTCTGTTTTTGATATTGATATGGCAACTGGTAAAATGGCAGGTATTGTCAATCACAATGAGATTGTTGAGAAATGGCAGGAGTATAAGAAGAACATGCTGGATAATTACAGTTTCCTTCGGTCAGCTGACACAAAAGAGAATGTTAATGCTTTTATAGACTCGATGGAAAAAGTTATCGTAGACGAAAAACTCCTAATGGCTGAGTTCTATGGAAAAATGATATTCCTGCTGTTATTTGATGGCTATCTTGTTGGTAAGCCTAACTACGCAGCAACAACAGATATAGAATTTTCCACATCTAGCTATTTCAAGGTGTAAAGTTTCCGATGACACTTACGCCTCGTATACAGAAAGAATCCGTAGAGTCTGTTATTTATGAACTTAAGAGTTCTGTTTCAGATTCTGTAAAACTCTCTGAACGTATTAAGAAGGAGTATGACGAACGTTTTAAACCTACTATTCAATATAGTTTCTCTTCATATGATGCACAATTTAATTCTCATGTGTTATTAAATGAGAAGGAAAAGATATGTTCAGGAGGCGGAATGCTATATCATTGAAGAAATTGTTAATAATCTGAGCTTAACAATCCACTGTAAAATTCGTAAAATAGTTTAGCAAGATGAGCAAACAATATATTAAAATGGGAACAAACGTTGTTTGTACCAATATGACATTTCCTTCTCCATTGAGAATCGGTACACCCTCAAGAATTTGTACAGCATTGACAAAAGGAAGACAAGCCAGTGCTACGTATTGTAGACACCAAAATCAGCAATTGTTTTGAATGTAGAGTGCCACAGATGAAAATGGGAAGGAGTTAGGGCTTCGATTCTTGGTATCACAGCAGGGGCTCTTATTGTAGCAGGAGCTATTGCTCTTATAGCTGCAACAGTTGCAACAGGAGGTTTAGCAGCAGGTATTGTTGCTGGCATCGGAGCAGCTATATTACCTGAATCATTAGCCGCACTTACGGTATCTGTCTATATTGCAGATGCGATTCTAATAGGTAGTGAACTAAAGTTGGGATATGATTTAAAACATTTATGTGACGCATCATTAGATGCTACATGGGAAATGGGACTTCCAAGTACAATCATTGAAGGAGAACAGGCTATACTGGATCGCTCTTTCATTCCATGTCCACAAGGAGGAATCATTACGCTCATCATTGATGATGGTTTAGCTGAACATGCTGCATGTATGATAGCTGATCGTAATAGTGAGATAATAAATAAAGAATGGTGGGGGCAATTTTACCAAGGTATGATAAGTGGTGCAACAGGAGCAGCTAACCCAATTTCTATGGCTATAACAGCATATGCAGCTTTAAAAGATGGCTTAGGCGGATATGCTAATGATGACCTAAATATAAATCAGTATGAGATGCTACACGAAGACAAAGAATTTGAATATGATTACCGAGGAAAGATTGAGGACGAAGGTTATGATATTGCTAAAGGAAGAAAGTATTGGTGCAGCAAAAAGGTGAAGGAACATATAAGGAGACTAAGGAAAATATGGGGCAAATTTAAAGAAAGTAAACAGAACGAAAGCTAAAGCTATCGAAAAGCACCAAAAAGCAGAAAAGTAAGGCTGCAAGACGTGAGCAAAAAGATTTCTAACAGATCGAGTGATAAAATGAAAGGACGAGCTAAAGGTGAACGCCAAAGGGCAAACCACAAGAAAATGTTGCAAAGCAGGCGACTCAAGAGGCTAAATATGCCAAAAGGGAAAGTTTATAGGAGGTTTAATTGGCTTTTGGAATGGGTATTGGTGGAGCTGCGGTTAATATGCTTATTGATAGTAAATTCAAGGAAGAAGAGTATTATATGACAAAAGTACTGTTTTCAAATATAGAAAAAATACATCTTTTAGATAAAGAAAAATCAAAAAAATAGTATCAGATGGGAAGTAACAAAGGAAATTGGGGAAGATACGGATTACAAGCATTTGGAATTTTCAGTGCTTGGTCCCCTCTTATTTTATCTTATTAATCCTATCATTGAACATTTTAAGGAAATCGTGATGCTGTAGCATATACAAAGACATACGTAAGTCAGTGGGATAGTATAAAACTCATACTACCTAATGACTTATTAGAACGATCGATAAAGGAAGGTTCAAGTCATATTAAGATGTTGTCATCCTACAGAGACAAAAATCGGATAGTTGCTGTAAAATGAAATATATTATATCCCTCAATATAAGAAATATTTTTGAGTTAATTTGGATAGAAGAATTGATGAAATTGTTGGACTTTACAATCGTCATCATGATGCAGCTGGTGTTCAAAAGTAACTAATGCGTCCAAACATGGTGCTATCAGTCTATGTAAATCGTAAACAATGGAAGGATAAATCATACGGAACGATAGAAAAAGCCAATGCCAGTCTTTTCTACATAGAATTATCTCTGGTGATGATATCGAAGAGCGCAATAAGAACGCATTAAGAAAAGATAGACGTTTTCCTGGAGAAATTATGATAGATTTCTATCTCCTCCCAAAGGCTGTTCAACGTATGCGCAACACCAGACTCTGTTAACTATAAGTTTGCAGAGTATTACTGCGTTATCTCCTACCCGAAGACGAGTTTGAAAGATTGTTTGAAGAAGAATAATCTAAAAGTTCATTATGATAGGAAGTAATAAAGGTAATGGGGAAGATACGGATTACAAGCATTTGGAATTTCAGTGCTTGGTCCCCTCTTGTTTTATCTTATTAATCCTATCATTGAACATTTTAGAAATCGTGATGCTGTAGCATATACAAAGACATACGTAAGTCAGTGGGATAGTATAAAAATAGTGCTACCCCCTAACCTATTTGATTTCTCATCTGGTGAATTTACGCATCGAACAGAAGTCTTGACTGGTGATGGTAAGCAAAAACAAAGGATATATGCAAGCTTTGAAAAGTGTTATATTTCACAATATAAGAAATATTTTGAAATTATATGGATCGTAGGTATAGATGAAATTGTTGGACTTTACAATCGTCATTATGATGCAGCTGGTGTTCAAAATGACTTAATGCGTCCAAACATGGTGCTATCAGTCTATGTCAATCGTAAACAATGGAAGGATAAATCATATGGAACGATAGAAAAGCCAATGCCAGTCTTTCTACATAGAATTATCTCTGGGTGATGATATCGAAGAGCGCAATAAGAACGCATTAAGGAAAGATAGACGTTGTCCTGGAGAAATTATGATAGATTTCTATCTTCCTCCTAAGGCTGTTCAACGTATGCGTAACACACCAGACTCTGTTAACTATAAGTTTGCAGAGTATTACTTGCGTTATCTCCTACCCGAAGACGAGTTTGAAAGATTGTTTGAAGAAGAATAATCTAAAAGTTCATTATGATGGGAAAGTAGCAAAGGAAATTGGGGAAGATACGGATTACAAGCATTTGGAATTTCAGTGCTTGGACCACTTTTGTTTTATCTTATTAATCCTATCATTGAACATTTTAAGGGAAATCGTGATGCTGTACGCATATACAAAGACATACGTAAGTCAGTGGGATAGTATAAAAATAGTGCTACCACTAACCTATACTGACTTCTCATCTGGTGAAATACTCGTCGAACAGAAAGTCTTTGACTGGTGATGGTAAACAAAAAACAGAGGATATATGCAAGCTTTGAACAATGTTATATTACACAATACAGAAATATTTTAAGATTATATGGATTGTAGGTGGTATAGATGAAATTGTTGGGCTTTATCAATCGTCGTCATGATGCTGCAGGTATACAATGTCAACTGATGCGTCCAAACATGGTACTATCAGTCTATGTCAATCGTAAACAATGGAAGGATAAATCATACGGAACAAAAGAAAAACCTATGCCAGTTTTTCTACATAGAATTATCTCTGGTGATGATATAGAAGAGCGGAACAAGAATGCGTTAAGGAAAGATAGTCGTTTCTCCTGGAGAAATTATGATAGATTTTATCTCCCCCTAAAGGCTGTCCAACGTATGCGCAACACGCCAGACTCTGTTAACTATAAGTTTGCAGAGTATTACTTGCGTTATCTCTTACCCGAAGACGAGTTTGAAAGATTGTTTGAAGAAGAATAATCTAAAAGTTCATTATGATAGGGAAGTAATAAAGGTAATTGGGGAAGATACGGATTACAAGCATTTGGAATTTCAGTGCTTGGTCCCCTCTTATTTTATCTTATTAATCCTATCATTGAACATTTTAAGGGAATCGTGATGCTGTGCATATACAAAGACATACGTAAGTCAATGGGATAGTATTAGACTTGTTTTACTCAGAAAACCTATTTGACCAAAACCTTGCAAAAAGAGTAAGCATTTAGCTCTTAAATGTTAAACTTATGTTATTTTACATCTTTAATTTGTTTTTATAGAATTATATCTTTTACTTTTGACATCGTAAAACAACAGATTGCAAATCTTCCTCTTCTTCCAAGAGCAAGACTGTTTAACAGCCGTACAGAGGGGACTTCAAGAAGTTGTTGAGGTTTCTCTTTTTGTTTTCTGGTAAAGGAGATGATAAGGGTGCCTCAGTTTATCATTTTTCTAACAACTTAAAAACTTTTTCAATTATGAGTTCATTTAGAGCAACTTTGGAATCGGTGGTAAGGAGTATGACGTACTCTACTCTAACTACTGAGTTCAGCCGTACAACTGACAAGAAGGGTCAGCCTGCATCAAGCATCTCTGGCGGTCGTATCAGTGTAACTATTGAGTCTACTGATGACACTTCTACTATCGAGGCTATGCTTTAACAGCCAGTTCAAGCCTGTTGAGGGTAAGATCGTTTACAAGAAGAGCGAAGAGGATGCTAAGATGAAAGAGATTTCTTTCAAGAATGCTTACATCGTTCACTACAAGGAAAACACTCGACGTTAACAACGAGGCTCCTATGACCATCGCTATGACTTTCTCTGCTGAGAATATCACCGTTGGCAATGCTGAGCTTGACAACCGTTGGCCTCGCACATAAGTTTAGGAAACATCAGGACTATGCTGAGCTTTCGTACTCGGCATAGTCCTTTTCGCTTTCAACACTCAAAGGGGACTTAAATCAGCTTTATATTGCAGTTATAGTCTGTCTTCTAAGACTAAAGATATAATACCCCAGCACGCCTATTAGCTTTATTTTATCTCAAAACAAACAACCAATGTCAATTCCTTTCAACCCCATCACTATCAGCGTAGGAAAGAGGTCTCTTTCTTCTTTTATTTCTCTACAAATCGAACAAAACATAGATAAACACCACAGTTTCCAAATGTCTGTTGAGTTGGAAACGGGTAGCAATAGATATGTACATAATATCAACAGCAGCAAGGACTGGCTCGGAGAAAGCATCGTCGTTAAGGCAGCAAACACTCCTATCTTCGTTGGTGTGGTGACAAATGTACAGTTACACAGAGAAGGAAGTGACTTTGGATGTATTATCGTTTCTGGCTACTCTGCTACTTACAGAATGGAAACGGCACACAGCTGCTACTCATGGAATGATACAACGATAGGAAATGTGGTTAAGAAACTATGCGCAGAAGCTAAGGTGCAGTTGGAGCTAAATCCTGCATACAAGGAAAACAAAGACTATATCTGCCAATACGAAGAATCGGCCTTCGATTTTATCCGTCGTCTTGCACATCAGTATCAAGAGTGGATGTATTTCGATGGAACAAAGCTAATCTTTGGTAAACCAAGGAAATTGGCTGACCCTATAAGATTAGAATATGGAACGACGTTGTCTTCACTCGACATTGGTTTACAGACCCTCGCACGCTCTGAGCAGGTGTTCTCTTATCACTCCGGTGCTGACCGTGAGATGCAACGTATGACACCAGACCAAGCAATTGGTCATGACAAACTTTCTGGCGAGGCTTTCCGTGCATCACTTGGAATGTTCTCAAAACCTGCACGACAGCATGCACTGCCACGTGTCAGCAATGAGACGGAGCTTATTAACTACATGGGTCGTAAGCAAGCGGCTGAGACTGCTGAGACACATTACATCACAGCTGAGAGTCAGGTGCCAACCCTGCGTGTAGGCTCTGTCATAAGTCTCTACAGTTCTTTTTTGGAGCGTGTAGGAAATATATCAAAAGAGAGCTTGGGTAACTTTATCATTATCGAGATAACCCATGAGGTAAGCCAAGGAAGCTACTACAAAAACCGCTTTAAAGCTATACCTGCAACGATAAAGGCACTGCCAAGTCCAAAGGTGCGTATGCCATTAGCAGAGACACAGATGGCAACGGTGCTCAGCAATGCTGACCCAGAGGGCAAGGGCCGTGTTCGTGTACGTATGAACTGGCAAACAGATGGAATGCAGACAGGGTGGGTGCGTGTGATGACACCAGATGGCGGTAGTAGTAAGGACGTAAAAAGCTAACCGCGGTTTTGTATTTATCCCAGAGTAGGCGACCAAGTCCTCCTCGGCTCGTCATGGTGACCCTGCAAGACCATATGTTATGGGTAGCCTGTTTAACGGAGTTACAGGTGGTGGCGGTGGTCAAGGCAATAACTGCAAGAGCCTTACCAGTCGCACCGGCAGTTCCTTGAAACTTGATGATTCTAAAGGAAGTGTCACGCTGCATGACAAGGGCGGCGTAAGTATGACTTTGATGGTGCAGGTAACTCTACATTGAATGCAAAAGCTACTCATTCGGTAAATGCTGAAGTAATGCTTCGATAAATGTCGGCAAGGAAAAAGTGTGTATGCAAGAGATAGTGGGAGGAAACATAAAATTGAAAGGTGAATCAACAATAACATTATCTGTTGGCTCAAGTGAGATTATAATAGCCAACACAAGCATTACGCTGAAATCTGAGAATATTTATGTCAAAGGAACATCACAGAGTGTTATCGGACCAAATATGGAAAAAGTATAAAAGTCAAGGGAGGTGGAAGTGTAGACATTGTAGGTGAGCCTGTCAACATTAACCAAGGTAAAGGCGGAGTTGTCAATATTAAATAACACGTAGATAATGAGTTTGATAGATCGATTACACGGTCACGTCCAAGAAGGTGGTCTGACACAAAGAGACTACAAGTACATTGTGTAGAACCATCACCACGAAACTTGACGAGATTCCTGTCAGTACTATTGTCAGTAAGAAAGATTACTCAGTAGAGAGGTTCACGGATGCAGAAGGAACACAGGGCTTTGCCTTCAGTGTGAAGGATGACATCCTCTGTCTTTCCTGAGCAAGGCCAAGAGGCTTTGGTTTTGATAAATGAACTTGAGAATATGAAGACAAAAGCAATAGTCTGGATAGATTCAAATACAGGAATGATAACCAAACTTCTCAATCACGAGGAGATTATAGCACTATGGGAGGATAAGAAACAGCATCTCACGAGCAAATATAAGTTCTTGAAGGGAACTGGAAGCAATGCTTTAAAATAATCTGATAAAGATGGAAGATAAGATTATCTATGAATATGATAATCTTATGGCAAGTTTGAGTACAATACCTTTTTATTCCATCTTCTTTGGACCACATTTAGTGACTGATGACCTTCAGTCTGGTAACAATACCATTCCTTATGCTTCAAAACTCTTCCTGAAATAATTTCAGCTTAAAAGCTGGAGAGAATGATCGAGAAGCAAGATGATGGATTATTATTAGTTAATCAAAAAGCAAAGAACGATAAAGAATCGCATTTTAGTGAGGCTATTCGCAAAGCATACAGATCAGAAGATTAAACCTGTCATCCAATATGGTTTTACTGAGTATGAAATTGAGGTTAAACAACAGTCTTCGATTGACCCTAGTTGAACATTGCCTTGCAAAGGGGAATTTAAACATAGACGAAGAAGTTACTGACAATGTTATATTAAGCGTGGACTTACAAGTCAGAAAACTGAAAACAAAATATAAATTATGGGACAGTCTTATATACGAGAAGGAACGAATGTAGTTTGTACGAATATGACTTGTGGCATGCCACAATTACTTCTTCGAGGAGCACAGAATGGACTGGTGATTAATAAGTCTTCTGATAAACCTGTGTTGAATATTGATGCCAAGAAGATATCTGCACCTTTTGCCTGCAAGATGGCAACAAAGTTTAGGGGTGGTTTGCAAAGTTTCCTTTTGGGAGTTGCTGTTGGTGCAGCTGCTGTTTTTCTTAGTAGCAGCAACGATTGTAACTTGTGGTGCAGCTCTACCTGCATAATAGGAGCTATTGCTATAACAAGTGAAACCGTTGCTTTTAACATCCTTGCCGTTGGCGGGCTTGCCGCAGGATATGCTGACATAAGAAGCAAGAGGGTTAGAGCACGATTGCGATGTTACAATGGAATCAGACTGGGTTTAAAGCCCACAATGATGTTTTAATAGAGAGAGCATTACTAAACAGATCACAAATGCTTTGTAATACTGGTGGCACTATTAATATTATCCTTGACCCAGAGGTCGCAAAAGCTGCAGCAACTATATCTCTAAGATGAATAGTCTTGAAATACAAGAACAAGAAGACAACAAATTCTGGCAAGGTGTTGTAAGTGGTCTTACAGGGTGGAGCAACGCCTATCGCTCTATTATCTGTCGGTCTTTCATACAGGGGCATTGGATTTTCTTAATTTCTGGAATGATGATAGCTTAGGAGAGACAAGAACCTCGAACAGCGATGATCCTCCTTTGGAAAAACTCTGTTAAGAATTCTGTTGGGACTAATGTTTATGGTTCAGGAGTTGGCGGAGGTGCTGACAATGCCGTATCAACAGGCATAGATGCACATAAGGAAGGCGCTGAAATGGGTGCAGAAATAGATTCACAGATAAGTTCAAAGACTGCAGAAGCTAATAAGCAAGTGGAAAAAAAGCAATTGAAAATAAGTTAGGCGCAATGGAAACGCATACTGCTGCAGAAGAATGGGGAAGGAAGCGGGACGCCGTGCATCAAGTGGAGCAAAGTAGTTCTTCGGTGGAGTCTGCTAAGACGGCTGAAGGAATGTTAGGGCGAACTTCTGAAGAGTATGGGAAACGAACAACACAAACTGTCAAAAATCAGGCAGAAATTCTTGCAGAAAAACAACACTTGAAGAAGGAAAAGATGCAGCTGTTAACGCTGCAAAGAGAGAAGCATGGAAAGAGGGGCAAAAGAAGTTTGGAATGGCATTAGGTGTCGGTTTGGCTGGCGGTGCTGTATTACTATAGAGGATAATGGTAATGATAATGAGCAAGCTATTGAGAATAAAGTGGCAAAAATTCTCAAAAAGTAAATTTACTTGAAGAAGATATTGAAAAAATAATTCAGATTATATGGGTATAATATCAAATTCATAAAACAATGAGCAACTTTTATTCAAGAATACCAGCCATAGGAGCTACTTTAGGAACGGTGTTTGCACTCACCGTAGCAACACCACTGCTTATGTAGCCTTATTGCAAAGTTTACGCTCGGTGGTAACAAAGGCTGCAGCCGTATGCAGATACATACATTCGTAATTCGGATACCATAGTAGTTCAGATACCAGACATAACTCTGATTACAACAATTGATAAAATCTTCACTTCGCGTGCATGGTTTTGCAGGAATGGCACATTCACAAAAATCAACTTATGAGCAAATATGTTTTTACTCCCCTGAATATAAAAGACATTTAGCAGTTATTTCATTTATAGGAGGTACAATGTAATGCAAGGTAAGACTAACAAGAAAGTTTGGCATGATGTAGAAAAAGAAAGGTTAAGTATAATTTGTGAGTCAAAACGATTTCTGCATACATTAATAAAACACAGTGGCAGGACCCAACGTATGGAACTAAAAGACAACCCTATGCCTATATTCTTTAAAAAGAGTTTAACAGGTTTTGAGTCTTGTGCCAGTGAAACAGACCTGCTTACGATTAAACCCTCCGTGTATAGAAGTTCGTTGAGCTCTACCTTTGCACATGGACTGGAAACCCGAGGAGTTCGATAGGCTTTATGGGGCGGATATGGAACGCTTGGGACTGAAGGATTGAGTTGGTTGACGAGTGGACTGGTTTACGAGTTGACAAGTTGCTTACAAAGTAAGAAATGTGATTAAAAAGTTGAGGACGCTCCAAATTATTTTGTACTTTTGTGATGAGAACAATGCAGATGTAATGTAAATTATATGGTATCATCACAAATTCATAAAACAATGAGTAACTTTTATTCAAGAATACCAACCATAGGAGCTACATTAGGAACGGTGTTTGCGCTTACCGTAGCAACACCACTGCTTATTAGCCTTATTGCAAAGTTTACGCTCGGTGGTAACAAGGCTGCTGTGCCGTATGCAGATACATACATTCGTAATTCGGATACCATAGTAGTTCAGATACCAGACATAACTCTGATTACAACAATTGATAAAATCTTCACTTCGCGTGCATGGTTTGCAGGAATGGCACATTCACAAAAATCAACTTATGAGCAAATATGTTTTACTCCCTGAATATAAAAAAGACATTTAGCAGTTATTTCATTTATAGGAGGGTATAATGTGGCACAAATGGGAACGGGAAAAGACGCATATAATGTAGATGTAGAAAACGATAGGTTAAGTATAATTTACGAGTCAAAAACGATTTCTGCATACATTAATAAAACACAGTGGCAGGACCCGACGTATGGTACTAAAGATAACCCTATGCCTATATTCTTTAAGCGTGCTTTGTCTGGATTTGAATGTGCTGGAGGTATGGAAGATTTTATTTATATTAAACCTTCCGTGTATAAGAAGTTTGTTGAGCTCTACCTTGCACATGGACTGGAACCTGAGGAGTTCGACAGACTCTATAGAGGGATATGGAACGCTTAGGGACTGAAGGATTGAGTTGGTTGACGAGTGGACTGGTTTTACGAGTTGACAAGTTGCTTTGCAAAGTAAGAAATGTGATTAAAAAGTTGAGGACGCTCCAAATTATTTGTACTTTTGTGATGAGAACAATGCAGATGTAATGTAAATTATATGGGTATCATCACAAATTCATAAAACAATGAGTAACTTTTTATTCAAGAATACCAACCATAGGAGCTACATTAGGAACGGTGTTTGTCTTACCATGCAACACCACTGCTTATTAGCCTTATTAGCAAAGTTTACACTCGGTAGGCAACAAGGCTGCTGTGCCGTATGCGAGATACATACATTCGTAATTCGGATACCATAGTAGTTCAGATACCAGACATAACTCTGATTACACCAATTGATAAAAATCTTCACTTCGCGTGCATGGTTTGCAGGAATGGCACATTCACAAAAATCAACTTATGAACAAATATGTTTTTACTCCCCTGAATATAAAAGACATTTAGCAGTTATTTCATTTATAGGAGGGTACAATGTAGTACAAGATGGAAACAGACAAGAATGTTTGGTATGACGTAGAAAAAGAACGGTTAAGTATAATTTACGATTCTAAAACGATATCTGCATACATTAATAAAACACAGTGGCAGGACCCGACTTATGGAACAAAAGACAACCCTATGCCTATATTCTTTAAAAAGAGTTTAACAGGTTTGGAGTTTTTGTCCAGTGAGACGAACCTGCTTTACGATTAAACCATCCGTGTATAAGAAGTTCGTTGAGCTTTACCTTGCACATGGACTGGAACCCGAGGAGTTCGATAGACTCTATGGGGCGGATATGAAGCGCTTGAGGCTAAAAGATTGAACTGGTTGACAAGTAACGCTTGACAACGCAATGATGGCGTAGCTTTGTTTTAACTCCAATTCCCTAAGTTCTGAGTAACAAAAAGATAAGATTATGGCACGATTAACATTTGAAGAAAGAAATAAAAACAACTATACCAAGTATCGTGATGTTCCTATTAAAAACAATCAATAAATATAAAGGTGTACTACCTGATGAGCTGTTAACCATCTGGCAAAATATGGCTATGGTATTTATGAAGATGGTTTTATACAGTTTATTAATCCTGATGAGTATGAATTTGTATTTGATTACATTGATAAGTTGTTAGAACCTTCTATCGTATTTGGTGTTACGGCTTTAGGAGATTTGTTAATATGGGGAAAGGTAACGATAATTGGACGATTTCATCTGATGAGGAAATAGAATCTTGTTTATAAATATAAGAAAGTGTACAAGCGAAAATCTTAGGTGATATGGATTTTCTTTTTAAACTTTACTTTAGGAGATGAAACAGCTATATAGACAAGGAATATTTTGACTCTGACCTTATTTAAATATTAAGGGAAAAGTTACCTACTTTGCAATATGGTCAGTGCTATGGTTATGTTCCAGCCTTGGCATTGGGAGAGGCAAAGCATCCAGTAAAAATCTGCAAGTGGTAGATGTAAAGTCGTATGTAGACATAATAGGACAAGCTGTTGGTAAATTTATAGATTTATCAGATTAAGAAAAATATGGATAAGGAAGAAAGAATAAATCAAATTACCAAGCAGGTGAAGATACTGGAGCGAGTTCCACGAGATAGAATAGAGATTAATCCACATACATGGTAAGCTTTACCTCCAATAAGATGGTCTTATAAAGGGGGATAAACTACATGATAAATATAATTAGATGTGATGTCTATCTGTCTTTTTACAAACAATTTATTCTCATGCTATTTACTTTTGTAAACTCTTTTTATGCAGTTCAAGCTAACACATGCTCTTTTTGTCCCTTCTAAAAGATGCCTAATTGCAGCAACTAATCA